>Ga0209181_10003675_pt1 | contig 23381 bp, 23 predicted proteins | sample MAT05_FD_187208 | JGI IMG/M metagenome (GOLD analysis project Ga0209181, IMG submission 187208) | Freshwater microbial communities from Lake Fryxell liftoff mats and glacier meltwater in Antarctica - MAT-05 (SPAdes) (version 2) | ecosystem: Environmental > Aquatic > Freshwater > Ice > Liftoff...
TGGCGGCCATGCCGCAGGGCTCGAAGTGCGAGGGCACGAGGAAAAGATCGGCGCCGGCGTAAATGCGATGGGCGAGGGGCAGGTCCGAGGCTTTCCGATAGACGAAGCGGGCGCGGTGCTGGCGGCTGGCGACGGCCAGTTCGCGCTCGAAGCGGGTGTCGCCTTCGCCGAGGAAGATGAGCCGCACGTCGTGGGCGAGCAGGCGGTCGAGCAAGGGCACGAGGAGGTCGATGCCCTTTTGCGCGGCGAGGCGGGTGACCATGGCGATGACTGGCCCCGCGGGTCGGGGGGCGAGCTGGAACTCGGCGAGCAGCACGTCGCGGCAGACGCGTTTTCCGGCCATGGAGCCGGCGCTGAAGCGCTCGGGGAGCACGCGGTCGGTGGCCGGATTCCAGACGCGGTCGTCGACGCCATTCTGGATGCCATCGAGCTTGGGCGCGTGTTCGCGGATGACGGCGTCGAGACCCGCGCCGAAGGCGGGCGTCTGGATTTCCTGCGCGTAGCGCTGGCTCACGGTGGTGAGGCGGTCGGCGAAGAGGATGCCGCCTTTGAGGAGATTCACTTCGCCGTAAAACTCAACGCCCTGGGAGGTGAAGTAGTCGCCGGGCAGATTCAGCAGGCCGAAATCGGGCGCCCAGAAATTTCCCTGGTAGGCGAGGTTGTGGATGGTGAGCACGCTGCGGATGGGCAGGCGGCGCTCGCGGAGGAGCACGGGGATCAGCGCGGTCTGCCAGTCGTGGGCGTGGATGATCTCGGGGGCGGGCTGGATGCGGCGGGCGAGTTCGACGACGGCCTTGGAGAAGAAGATGAAGCGCTCGGCGTTGTCTTCGTAGGCGCGGCCGTCGGGGCCGTAGAGCGTGGTGCGGTCGAAGTATTCGTCGCGCCGGATGAGGAAGAGTTGCACGCCGTTGGGTGCGGTGCATTCGAGGATCTCGGCGGGCACGCGTTTGGCGCCGATGGGAACCTGGATCTCCACGCCGGTGGCGCGGACCTGGAGCTCGGGGTGCTCGCGCAGGCCGCGGTAACACGGGAGGCAGATGCTCACGTCGTGGCCGCGGGCGGCGAGGGCGGCGGGCAGGCCCGCGAGCACATCGCCGAGGCTGCCGGTGTGAGCGAGCGGCGAGAGTTCACTGGCGGCGAAAACGATTCTCATGGGCGGCGCACGTCCGCGGAGAGCCGCGGCGCGGGCGCGCAGTGAACCGGAGCGATGCAGGCGAGGCAACCAAGATTTCCACCCGCTGCGTAACTACGGACGGGCAAATCACGCTTGTCACAAAAACCCCGGTTGTTACATTTCCCCGACCTGCTCACTGCACGGCCACATCTTCACGAATGACGCTCGGCAACCTACTCACGGTCTCTCAAATCCTCCCGGAAATGAAGGCCACGGAACGATGGTCGGCGATCGTGGAACTCGTCGACCTGCTCGTCGCGCAGGGCCAGATCAAGGCTCCGGATCGCGAGGTGGTGCTGGCCGCGCTGCGGCAGCGGGAGGAGACGATGAGCACGGGGATCGGTTTTGGCATTGCCATCCCGCACGCTTCGTCGGATCGGGTGGAGAAAGTGGTGGCGGCGTTTGGGCGGTCGATGACGGGCATCGAGTTTGAGTCGCTGGACAATGCGCCGGTGAAATTCATCGTGCTGTTCGTGGTGCCGAAGGATCAGTTTCAGACGCACCTGCGGACGCTGGCGGCGATCGCAAAATTTCTCAACGACCGCTCGGTGCGCGAGCGGCTCGGCACGGCGGGGAATGCGGAGGACATTCTCGCCATCTTTGAAAACACGGCGCCGGTGCGCGCCTGAAGTTGACCTCCGTTCGCAGCGGCTGCCCGCCCGGCGAGCGGGTCTTTCTTACCCGATGACGATTCCTTCGCTCCTCGCCGAAAAGCTGCGCGCCGCGCTCGCCGGCATCGCGGATGTGACGCCGCAGGTCAGCGTGGCGACGGATGCGCGGTTTGGCGATTACCAGACGAACGTGGCGATGGCGCTGGCGAAGGCGCAGAAGGCGAATCCGCGGCAACTCGCGCAGAAGATCATCGACCGGCTGGATCTCGGCGAGATGTGCGACGCGCCGGAGATCGCGGGCGCGGGGTTCATCAACTTTCGCCTCAAGCCCGCGTGGCTGGAGCAGCGCGTGGCGGAACTCGCGGCGGATGTGCGGCTCGGCGTGCCGCTCCCGGCGCAGCCGAAGCAGCTCGTGATCGACTTCAGCGGGCCGAACGTGGCCAAGCCGATGCACGTCGGCCACATCCGCTCGACGGTGCTCGGCGACGCGCTGGCGCGGATCGCGGAGTTCATCGGGCATCGCGTGGTGCGCGACAATCACATCGGCGACTGGGGCACGCAGTTCGGCATGCTCACGGTGGGCTGGAAGACGGAGGTGGACCGGGAGGCGCTCGCCGTCGATCCGCTGGCCGAGATGGAACGCATCTACAAACTCATCTCCGCGCGCTGCAAGGAAGACCCCGCGACGCTCGACGCGGTGCGGCAGGAACTGGTGAAGCTGCAGGCGGGCGATGAGGAAAATCTCGCGATCTGGCAGGAGATGATCCGGCTGTCGCAGGCGCAGTTCGAGGCGATCTACGGGCGGCTCGGTGTGCGTTTCGACGTGTCGCTGGGCGAGAGTTTTTACAATCCGTGGCTGAAGGAAGTGGTGCAGCATCTCGCGGAGCGCGGCATCGCGCGGGAGAGCGAAGGGGCGCTCTGCGTTTTCAGCGACCGCGCGGGGAAAGCGGAGGACGATCCCTTTCTCATCAAGGATCAGGATGGCTGGCGCGATAACCCGGCGCTGGTGCAGAAGAGCGACGGCGCCGCGAATTACACGACGACCGATCTCGCGACGCTGGCGTATCGGATCAAGACGTGGGCGCCGGATGAGATTGTCTACGTCACCGACGGTCGGCAGCAGCTTCACTTTCGGCAGTTCTTCGCGATTTTCCGCCGCTGGCAGCCGGAGCTGGTGGCGCAGGTGCGGCTCGCGCATGTGTGGTTTGGCTCGATCCTCGGCGACGACGGCCGGCCCTTCAAAACGCGCAGCGGCGACACGGTGAAGCTCTCCGAGTTGCTCGACGAAGCGGAGGAACGCGCGCTGGCGCTGGTCACGGAAAAGAATCCCGAGCTGCCCGAAGCCGAACGCCGCGAGATCGCGCGCGTGGTCGGTCTCGGCGCGGTGAAATATGCGGACCTGCTGCCGAATCGGCAGAGCGATACCATTTTCTCGTGGGACAAGATGCTGAGCTTTCAGGGCAACACCGCGCCGTATTTGCAATACAGCATCGTCCGCATCGGCTCGATCTTCCGCAAAGCCGAGGCGGAGGGAGTCAGGAGTCAGGAGTCCAGAGTCAGGCTCGGCGAGCCTGCGGAGTTGGCGCTCGCGAAGAAGCTACTGCAGTTCGGCGAGGTGCTGCCGCAGGTGCTCGATGATTACCGGCCCAACCAGCTCGCGAACTACCTCTACGAACTCGCGTCCACCTTCCACAGCTTCTTCGAAGCGTGCCCGGTGCTGAAGGCGGAAGCCGCGACGCGTGGGTCGCGGTTGCTGCTCTGCGCCGTGAGTGCGCGGGTGCTGAAGCAGGGCCTGGCCTTGCTCGGGATCGAGGCGCCGGAGCGGATGTAGCGGTCAGACCGCGAGCTTTTCCGCGTAGCGGTCGAGGCGATTGGAAAGGATGAAGAACGTCGGAGCCCACAGGCCGACGAAGATGCCGAAACGTTCGGCATGCGCCTGCGCCTCGGGCGTGGGGCCGCCGGTGAAAAACCAGATGGCGATCGACCCCAGAATCGACGCAAAGCCGAGGACGAAGCAAAGGGTGCTGATGCTCTTGTACTGGGTCGGTTTCATAAAACGGTAATCGGCCCTCGGAATAATCCGGACGCAGAAATCGCTTCTCACTTCCACCCGGGGAGGAGAAATCCTGTTCGTAGGGCATAGGCGCGGTAGGCGGCGCTGTGTTCGCGCAGCGAAGCCTCCTCGAGCCGGGCGCGCCAGACGGTGAGCGCCAGATGGATGGCGACGAGCGCGGCCATCGCGAACGTGGGCCGCGAGAGGACGAGGCTGACGAGGTGGAGCACGTAGCCGCAGTAGATGGGGTGGCGGACGAAACGATACGGCCCTTCCGCGACGACCACGCGGACGGCGACGAGCACGGCAAAGGACCGGCCCAGGTAAAGCGCCCCCCAGACGGCGATCGTGTAGCCGATGCTGCTCAGCAGGAGCGCGCTGCCGGCGAGTGGCACCTGCCATTCGGGGCCGACGAGGGAGGAGGAAAATGGTGGCGGGAGGGCCGGGGCAAAATTGTAGACCAGGTAGTAAAAGGTCGCCGCGAGCGGGACGACGAGTTCCTTCCAGTGCTGGGGCGGGCGGACAGGCGCGCGGTTGAAGAGCAGGGCGGTGCCGGCCGCGAGTTGGAGGCTGAGGATGAGCAGATGATTCGCCAGGGAGGGAAAGGCGATGTCCGAGCCGCCACGCCATTGGACGTAAGCCGCGGTGACGGGCCCGATCTGCCACCACGCGAAGTAGAGAAACAGCAGCGAGATGCCGTAGCGCTCAAGAAAAAGGGCGATTCGAGCGACCCGCCGCATCGCTCAGGTGAGGTAGGGATTGGTCGTCCGCTCGATGCCCACCTTCGTCGCGGGTCCATGACCGGGCAGCACGGTCACGTCGTCGCCGAGTGGAAAGATTTTCGTTTTGATCCCGTGGAAGAGCAGTTCGCTATCGCCGCCGGGCAGATCCCAGCGCCCGACGCCGCCAGCAAAAAGCACGTCGCCGCCGAAGAGTAACTGCTCCGCCTTGTGCAAAAAGCAGAGGCTTCCCGGGCAGTGACCCGGCACGAGCAGCACTTGAAAATCGACGCCTTCGACCACGAGCGAGGCGGTCTCTTCGATCAGGTCGCCGGGCGCGATCGGGTCGATGTCCCACTGGTAGCCAAACTTCCGGAAGAAGTTCGCCTCGGTCACCATGGGCGCCGTGTCGGCGTGATAGGCCACGCGGCAGCCGTGGATGCGCTGGATACTGGCGGCGTCCCAGACGTGATCGATGTGACCGTGGGTGAGCAGGAGCGTTTTCACCCGGTGACCTTGCGCCGCGAGCCACTCGGCGGCGCCTTGCGGCGCGTCGATGAGGATGCCGGCTTCCCGCAGGAAGAAGGTGTTGGTGTCGAAGATACCGCCGGTGAAAGTGTCGAGTGAGATCATAAAATCGGTCGTTGCGGCGGCGCGGGCCCGGCTCGTGCTGAAAAGCGCGTCCAATGCCGCGCCGGGCGCCGATAAACCACAAGAAGCCACGGCGGTAAATGTTCCGGAAAGCTGATTTGCGCTTTCGGGTGATTCTGCCAAGGTTCCCAGCCGCCTGCCTCCTAGCCATCCCTTTTCGATGAAAATGACCCGGTTCTCCTGCCTCACGCTGGCCCTCCTCCCCCTCTCGATCCCCTCCGTGCTGGGGGCCGACGAGCCGGATCCCGGGCAGATCGAAATCTCCGTCGCCCGACTGATGGAGCAAGGGCACTACAGCCGCCGCAAGGTCGACGAAAAAATCGGTCAGCAATTGCTGAAAAACTACCTGGAGGCGCTGGATTACAACCGCGTCTACTTCACCCAGAAGGACGTCGACGGATTCACCGCCAAGTATGGCAGCACGCTCGACAACGACATCCTGCTCGGCAACCCGGACCCGGCGTTCAAGATTTTCAAAACCTACCGCCAGCGGGTGGAAGAGCGCATCGCCAAGGCGAAGGAATTGCTCAAGGGAAAGTTCGATTTCACCGGCGAACAAATGATCGAGGTCGATCGGAAGAAAGCCCCGTGGCCGAAGGATGACGCGGACGCGGAACGGATCTGGCGCGAGCGCCTCGAGGGCGAACTCCTGCAGGAAACGCTGAACAAAAACAGCAGCGCCACCGCAGCGGCTCCCGAGGCAAAAACCCCGGCGCCCGAGAAAAAACCCGACGCCGCGGCCAAACCGGAAACGGTCGCCACGCCGGAAAAATCTCCGACCGAGCGCATCGCGAAGCGCTACGATCAGATGCTGCGCAATCTGCACGAGCTGAACAACGAGGACATCATCAAGGGATTCCTCACCACGCTCGCGCAGACCTACGATCCGCATTCGGAATACATGAGCCGGTCGGAGCTGGAGAATTTTTCCATCAACATGCGGCTCTCGCTCGTGGGCATCGGCGCGGTGCTGCAATCGGAGGATGGTTATGCGAAAATTCGCGAACTCGTCACCGGTGGCCCGGCCGCCAAGGATGGCCGCCTCAAGGTCGGCGACCGCGTGACCGGAGTGGCGCAGGGGGACAAGGAATTCGTGGATGCCGTGGACATGAAACTCGACAAGGTCGTCGAGATGATCCGGGGAAAGAAAGACACCATCGTCCGGATGCAGGTGATCCCGGTGGGTGACGATCCCGGCATTCGCAAGGTCATCGAAATCAAACGCGACGAGATCAAACTCAAGGAACAGGAAGCCAAGGCCGAGATCATCGAGCGGCCCAATCCCGACGGCACGACGCAGCGGCTCGGGTGGATCGTGCTCCCCTCATTTTATGCGGATATGGAACGCAGCGGATCGGCCAATGCGAAGAGCACGACCAAGGACGTGCTGGCGCTCCTGAACCGCCTTAAATCCGAAGGCATCACCGGCCTCGTCATGGACCTGCGGCGTAACGGCGGCGGTTCGCTGGAGGAAGCGGTGAATCTCACCGGCCTCTTCATCAAGCGCGGCCCCGTGGTGCAGGCCAAGGACAGCAACGGCGCGATCCACGTTTCCAAGGACCGCGATTCGTCGGTGGCTTGGGATGGGCCGATGCTCGTGCTCTGCAACCGGCTGAGCGCCTCGGCGAGCGAGATTTTTGCGGCGGCACTTCAGGATTACAACCGCGCGGTGGTCGTGGGCGACCAGAACACCTTTGGCAAGGGCACCGTCCAGACCATGCTCGAGATCGGCAAGATCATGCCCTTTCTGGGCAGCGGCGGAAACGAAGCCGGCGCGCTGAAGCTCACGATTCAGAAATTCTACCGCATCGCGGGCGGCAGCACGCAGCTCCGCGGCGTGGAGAGCGACCTAAAGCTGCCCTCGCCCTACGACAATCCGGAGATTGGTGAGAGTTCGCTCAAGGGCCCGCTGCCTTACGACACGGTCGATCCCGTGCCCTTCGAGAAAGTGGAGCAGTCGCTCTTCAAGCCCGAGCTGCGGACCCGCTCGGGGCTGCGCATCGGCGCCGATCAGGAGTTTCGTTACATCATGGAAGACCTCGATCGCGTGAAGCAGCGGCTCGCCGAGAACAAACTTTCCATCAACGAAAAGACCCGCCGGGCCGAACTCGCCGAGGACAAAGAACGCCGCGCCGCCCGCACTGCCGAACGCGCCAAAATCAAGGTGACGCCGCCGAAAGCTTACACCGTGACGCTGGAGAACGTCGGCAAACCCGAGCTGCAACTCGTGGCCGCCGACCAGAAGGAAAAGGACGCGAAGGACAAGCTCGCCAAGGCCGAGGCCGCCGCGAAGGCGTCGGACGACGATGATGCCGATGACGAGGAGGATGTGAGCTCGAAACCAAGCGGCGGTGACCCCATCAAGCTGGAGACGCTGAGCATTCTCAGCGATCTGATCGACCTGCAGCGCAACGGGGGCAAAGCCGCCACCGCCAGCGCGGTCACGCCGAAGCAGACGCGGCAATAACCGCGGTCGGGATTACTCGGCCAGTTCGTTCCGGCTGCCGAATTGGGCGGCGATGCGCAGCGTGTCGCCCACGGCCACCTGCACATCGCGGAGCGGCAGATCGGCGCCGGTGAAATTCATGAGCGGTAGCGTTTTGCCCTCGAGCTGAGCGAGCACCGGGCGGATCACGCCGCCCGCGAGATTGGCGATCATGCCCTCGCCGCCGAAGCGTAGATTGGAAAGCCGCGCGACGAGCTGCTCGTCGATCTCCGCGTCGCCGCTGATCGTCACCGTCGCGGTGGCGATGAATGCCTTGGCGGTGACTTCCGCCACGAGGCTGATCGCCCGCGGTCCGCGCGCGGAAAGGCTGAGCCGCGTCTGTTTGATGTCGACGCCGTGCTCGCGCGCGGCGTCGGCGGCGAGGCGGTGAACGAGTTGCTCAAGAGCCGCGAGCGCGATCTGCACGCTGACGCTGCCGGCCGCCACCTCGGTGAGCGATGCGGTGATCGGCGCATCCGCCGGCGCCAAGGCGAATGCGGCGTCACGTGCCGATATTTCGAATTCCAACGGCGCTCCGCGGAAATGCGCAGGCACCGCGCGGAGCGTGAACTCCTTCACGGAAAATCGGCCGCTGGAATCCGCGCTCGGGCGGGAGAACGGCGGCAGGGCATCGAGCGCCGTGCCCGTCAGGTCGAGGGCGAGCGCGTCCAGTTGCGGCCATTCGCCACGGGCGGAGACATCCGCGGCGCGAATGCTCTGCGCCGCGAGGCCGGCGCGCAGGGCTTCAACCAAAGTCTCGGGTGAAGTGGGCAGCGAAGAGCCGGCGAGCGGAAACATGCGCGAGGCTCGGGGCCGGTCGCGCGGGCGTCAAGTTTGCGCCGTCACTCCGCGCTCGGCGACTCCTTGGGCAGCGGAAAAGCCCACTTGTGGTAGAGCAGAAACTTGAACCCGCTGAGAAAAAACTGCGTGGCGATGATGTCGAGATCGAGCGGGAAGCGGCCGACCTTCAACGCCATGTGCCAGTCCACATGCTTGAGGATCGTGAGCGTGGTGGTGGAGAGCGCCCACATCAGCGCCACGGCGGTGACGTAGCGGGCGAAGGCGTCGCGTTTGCGCGAGTCGGTGCGGAAATTGACGAAGTAATTCCACGCGAAAAAGAACGACATGCTGATCGCGAGGCTGCACGCGGAGATGGCCCAGATCGGCAGGTCGGTATTTGCGCGCAGCCACTTGAAGGGCGTGGCGATGAGCAGGTAGTTCAGCGACGCGCCGGCGAGAAACCAGAAGATGCGCGAGCGGAGCATCTGGCGGTTTTTCGAGGGTGGATCGGCGGCGGGGATGGCCATCCGCTGTGCTTAGGGAGAAGGCCGGGGTGCAACAACCAGAATTGCCGATTGCGCAACGCGGGGTCGTCGCCGAAAAGCTGCGCATGTTCGCATCGACCCGCCGCCCCGCCCGCCGCGTCGTGGTGACGGCGCTCGGCGTGGTCAGCCCGCTTGGGCACGGCGCGGTGGAAACAACGAGCGGCCTGCAATCGGGAGCGGATTGCGTGGCGCCGGTCCCACCGGAGCGTTTCGACGTGCGGGCGTGCCGGGCAAAAACGGCCGGGCAGGTGCAGCCGCGGGCCGGCGGCGATCCGCGCGTTCACGCGGCGAGTGCGTTGATGATCGAGGCGGTGCGGGAGTTGATCGCGGCGGATGGCGAGTTCCGGCCCGAGCTGATGGTCATCGGGACGACCAGCGGCGGGATGAGTTTCGGTGAGCGGTTTTTCCGCGCTGTAAACGCCGGGCAGCGCCCGCGGCAGCGCGCGGTGTGGCTGGCCAATTACATGCCGCAAAAAGCACTGCTCGATGCGCAACTGGCGGCCGGATTTTCCTGCCCCACGCAGATCATCGCGAATGCGTGCGCCTCTGGAACGAATGCGCTCGGCCACGCTTTCCAGCTCATCCGCGCGGGACTCGCGGACGCGGTGCTGGCCGGCGGTTACGATGTGATCTCGGAGCTGGTTTTCGTCGGGTTCGATTCGCTGCAGGCATCGACGAGCGAGCTGATCCGGCCGTTCGACCGGCAGCGAACCGGGCTGGTGCTCGGCGAAGGCGCGGCACTCTTTGCGCTGGAAGAACGCGAGGCGGCGCAGCGGCGCGGCGCCACGATCCTCGCGGAGTTGAGCGGCTATGGCATCTCGACGGACAATCATCACCTCACGCAGCCGCACCCGAGCGGCATCGGCCCGCGGCTGGCGATGCAGCGCGCGCTGGCCGACGCGGGCCGCGAGCCGGGCGATGTGAGTTACATCAACGCGCACGGCACGGCGACGATGTTCAACGACGCGACCGAAGGCGCGGCGATCGCGGAGATTTTCGGCGACGGCGTGCCGGTGAGTTCGACGAAGTCGATGATGGGCCACGCGCTGGGCGGCGCGGGTGCGATCGAAGCGGCGTTTTCGATCCTCGCGCTGCGGCATCAATTTCTCCCGCCGAACATCCACTACTCCGAGCCGGATCCCGCGTGGCGGCTCGACATCGTGGCGAACTCGGCGCGCGACGCGCGGGTCGAGTGCGTCGTCTCCAACTCGTTCGGCTTCGGCGGGACGAATGCGTCGCTCGTTCTGGAGAAGGCCGCGTGAGGTGAGAACGATCTCCGCTGCCATCTCCGGAATGGGCTGGGTCACGCCGCTCGGCGCGGACCTCGAAACCGTCTGGACGCGCGCCCGCGCCGGCGCGCGACCGGAGCCTTCGGTGCTGACTCCTCCCGCGAGCGGCACGCCGCATTCCTACCTCGCGGTGCCGCCGAAGCTCGTCGATCACCTCGGGCGCCACCCGCGGCTGCGGCGGTCGAGCGCGATCAGTTATTACGCCGTGGCGGCCGGGTTGCTCGCGCTGGAAGATGCGCGGGTGACGCTGGATGTGGCCTCGGCCGCGCGGACGGCGCTGGTCTTCGCGATCAGCGATGGTGCCGTGATTTACACGCGGAAGTTTTACGAGCAGATCGTGCGGCAGGGCGCGAACACGGCGAGTCCGCTGCTCTTTCCCGAGACGGTTTACAATGCGCCGGGCAGCCACCTCGCGGCGATGCTCGGCATCGACGGCGCGAGCTACACGCTGGTCGGCGACCAATCGGTGGGGCTGGCGGCGCTGGCGTTCGCGGCGCAGTTGCTCCACCTCGGCGAAGTCGATCGAGTGGTCGTGGTCGGCGCGGAGGAGTGCGACTGGATTTTGTGCGAAGCCTATGACACCTGGCGGCTGGCGCGGCGGCCGCTGGCGGAAGGCGCGGCCGCGGTGCTGCTGGCGCGGGAGGGCGGCGTGCGCGTGGAGACGACGCTCGGCGAGCCGTTTTTCCGGCGCCGCGAAGCAGGCGCGGCGCTCGGCCGGGAACTCGGCCGACTCGGCGGAGCAGCGGCGGCCGACCTCGTGGTGGCGAGTGCGAACGGCACGTTCATCGACGCGACGGAGGCCGCGGTGCTTGCCCTGCTCGCGCCGGCTGCACCGGTGTGGCGGGTGAAGGATTCGCTCGGCGAAGCGCCTGGCGCGAGCGCGCTGTGGCAGGTGATCGCGGCTGCGCTGGCGGTGCGCCGCGGCGAAGCGCGCAATGCGCTGGTGCCGGTGCTCGGTTTCAATCAGCAGGCCGCGGGAGCCACGCTCACGCCGCCGTCGGCATGAGGCGCGTGCGGGTGCGCAGGCCCTGTTTCGGACTAAAAACCAGCGCGGCCAGGAAGACCAGCGTCTGCACGAGGACGATGCACGCGGCGGTGGAGCCATCGATGAAAAAGCTGACGTAGACGCCGGCGAGCGCGGAGAAAATCGCGCTGGCCGCGGCGATCCAGAGCATCGTGGAAAAGCGATCCGAGAGCAGGAGGGCGATGCAACCCGGCGCGACGAGCATGGCGATGACGAGGATGATGCCGACGGCTTTCAGCGCGGTGACGATGGTGGCCGCGAGCACGGCAAGCAGCAGGTAGTGGAGAAAGCGGGTGGGCAAGCCAATGGCTTGGGCGTGGTTCGGATCGAAGCAAAAAAGCAGCAGATCGCGGCGCAGCACGAGCACGGTGACGAGCGTCACGCCGCCTACGCCGAGGATCTCGCGGAGGTCGCCGGGTTCGATGCCGAGGATGTTCCCGAAGAGGATGTGATCGAGGTGCAGATCGGATTTCACCTTGGTGAACAGGACGAGGCCGAACGCGAAGAGGCCGGTGAAAACCACGCCCATCACGGTGTCCTCCTTGATGCGTGAATTCGCGCGGATGAAACCCGTGGCGACCGCGCAGAGCAGGCCGGAGACGAAGGCACCCGCGGCGACGGGCGCGCCGATGGCGTAGGCGATGACGATGCCGGGCAGCACGGCGTGGGAAATGGCGTCGCCCATGAGCGACCAGCCTTTCAACACGAGGTAACACGAGAGCACCGCGCAAACGGCACCGACGACGACCCCGGCGAGCATGGCGTCGCGCATGAAGGGAAAGGTGAAGGGTTCGAGCAGGTGGTTCATCACGCGGCGTGAAATCCGAAATCCGAAGGTCGAAATCCGAAACAAACTCGAACGAAGTGAAATGATCGGGACACCGAGGAAACGCCGTTTGCCATTTCGAAACTTTCACGCCTTTTGAAAATTGTTTCGGATTTCGACATTCGGATTTCGAATTTCCTACGCCGGAGCAAGGCGCCTCGAGCGGGCGGCGAGCATGCCGTGTTTGGGCGCGAAGACGAGCGCGGCGAGGAAGATCAGCGTCTGCAAGGTGACGATGCAGCCGCCGGTGGCGCCGTCGAAAAAATAACTGGCGTAGGCGCCGAGGATCGAGCTGCCCGCGCCGGTGGCCACGGCGATGCCGAGCATCCGGTGGAAGCGATCGGTGAGCAGATAGGCCGTAGCGCCGGGCGTGACGAGCATGGCGACGACGAGCGTGGCGCCGACGGTCTGCAATGCGGCGACGGCGGTAGCGGAGAGCAGGGCAAGCAGGGTGAAGCGGAGCGCGGCGACGTTCTGGCCGAGGGCACGTGCCTGGTTCGGATCGAAGCAGAAGAGCACGAAATCGCGCCACTTCGCCCCGAGGATGGCGAGGGTCACGGCGGAGATGCCGACGACCTGCCAGATGTCGGCGTCGGAGATGCCGAGGATGTTGCCGAAGATAATCGTGCGCAGATCGACGGTGCTCGGGTAGAGCGAGATGAGCAGAAGACCGAGCGCGAAGAACGACGTGAAGACCACGCCGATCACCGCGTCTTCGCGCAGACGGGTGCGCCCTTTGATGAAGCCCATGCCGAGCGCGGCGAGCAACCCGGTGACGAACGCGCCCGCGGCAAACGGCAAGCCGGTGAGGTAGGCGACGGCAACGCCCGGGACGACGGCGTGCGAAAGCGCGTCGCCCATCAGCGACCAGCCTTTTAGCGTGACGAAGCAGGAGAGAAACGCGCAGACGCCACCGATCAGCCCACTCACGGCGATGGCCTTGAGCATGTATTCGTAACGGAGCGGGGTGAGCAGCGTTTCGATCACGGCACTTCCTCGTCTACGTCTTCGCGCCGCTTTTGCACGATCTCCTCGCGACCCTCGCGGTGGCTGTATTCGAGGTGACCGCCTTTGCCAAAAACCAGCGGACGCTCGTCGTCCGTGAGCACGGTGACGGTGCGGCCGTCGTGGCGCTGGACGGTCGATTCATCGAAGCGGAAACGGCGGAGCACGCCGCCGAAAGCGAGGGCGAGATTTTCTTCGGTGAAGACTTCGTCGATCGGGCCGCTCGCGAGCACGGTGCGATTGATCAGCACGGCCTGATCGCAAAACTCGGGCACGGCGCCGAGATTGTGCGTGGAAACGAGCATCACGCAGCCATCCGCGCGCAGTTCGCGGAGCAGTTCGATGATCGCGGTTTCGGTCTTCACGTCCACGCCGGTGAATGGCTCGTCGAGCAGGATGACGCGGCCGCGCTGGGCGAGCGCGCGGGCGAGGAAGACGCGCTTTTTCTGCCCGCCGCTCAGCTCGCCGATCTGGCGTTCGCGGAAGTCGATCATGCCGACGCGAGTGAGGCTTTCCTCCACCACGCGGCGATCCTCGGCGCGCGGAATGCGCAGGAAATTCATGTAGCCGTAGCGGCCCATCATCACCACGTCCCAGACGCTGACCGGGAAGGTCCAGTCGACCTCTTCGCTCTGCGGGACGTAGGCGACGAGGTTGTTCTTTTGCGCGGCGAAGACGGGACCGCCATTGATCTGCACCGCGCCAGTGGTCGGGCGGACGAAGCCCATAATCGCCTTGAAGAGCGTCGACTTGCCGCTGCCATTGATGCCGACGAGCGCGCAGACCGTGCCGCCCACGAGCCGGAAACTAGCGTCGCGCAGCGCGATGTTGCCGTCGGCATAGGTGACGGTGACCTGGCCGACTTCGAGCTGCATGGGAGCGCCGCTCATTCGCCGAGCAGGCCCTTCACGATCGTCTCCACATCGTATTCGAGCAGCCGCAGGTAGCTGGGCACGGGGCCGGTCGCGCCGCTCAGCGAATCGACATAAAGCACGCCGCCGTAGCGCGCGCCGGTTTCCCGGGCGACCTGCCGGGCGGGTTTGTCGCTGACCGTGCTTTCGCTGAAGACGACGGGGATGCGATTTGCGCGGACGGCGTCGATGACGTGCTGCACCTGCTGCGGCGTGCCTTGCTGATCGGCGTTCACGGCCCAGAGGAAAAGTTGCTTCAACCCGAGACCGCGGGCGAGGTAAGGGAAGGCGCCTTCGCTGGTGACGAGCCAGCGCTGCGCCTCCGGAATGCGGGCGAGCCGCTCGCGGACACGCACCTCGATGGCCTGAAATTGCGCGATGTAAGCGGTGGCGTTGGCGGTGTAAGCGCCCTCGTTTTCGGGGTCGATCTTCACCAGCGCCTTGCGGATGTTTTCCACGTAGATCACGGCGTTTTGCAGCGACATCCAGGCGTGTGGATTGGGTTTGCCGGTGTAGGGGCCGTCTTCGATGCCGATCGGCTCGATGCCCTCGGTGAGCACGGCGCTCGGGACGTTGCGCAGGTTGCGAAAGAACTTTTCGAACCAGCGCTCCAGATTCAGGCCGTTCCAGAGCACGAGGTCGGCGCGTTGGGCTTTGACGATGTCGCCGGGGGTCGGTTCGTAGCCGTGGATTTCGGCGCCGGGTTTGGTGATCGAGGTGACCTCCGCTTTGTCGCCAGCGACCGCCTGGGCCATGTCGGCGATGATCGTAAAAGTGGTGACGACGCGTTTCTTCGCAGCCGAGGCCGGGGCGGTGATCGTAAGAAAGAGAGCGGCGGTGCAGCAGGTGAGACGGAGCAGGGCGGCGAACTTCATAAGGCGCAGGACAAAAGCGCGCCCTGGCGTGCTCCGCAATAACAAACTTAGGCGCACCTAAGTTTCATATTTCCGGGAGGACTTTTTTGCATTCGCGAACTTGACCGCCCCCGCAGCCTGCCGCTATCGCATGCCCCATGACCGCCGCGAAGCGCTCCCGCCTTGCCTCCTCCACCGTGGAGGATTACCTCGAGCGCATCCTCGATCTCATCAATACCAAGGGCTACGCCCGCGTGGTCGACATCGCGGGGCGGCTCCGGATTTCCCAGGCCAGCGTGACGAACATGGTCCAGCGGCTGGATGCGGACGGCCTGCTCAAATACGAGAAATATCGCGGCCTGGTGCTCACGACCGCCGGGGAAGAACTGGCGCGCAACATCACACGGCGGCACCGGCTGCTCACCGATTTCCTCAAACTGCTTGGACTCGATGATGAGCTGATCTATCACGATGTCGAAGGCATGGAACATCACATCAGCCCCCCGACCCTGCGCGCCATCGAGACGCTGACTGCGCATCTCCAGCGGCAGCCCGCGCTGCTCGCCAAGGTGCGGAAGGAGGCGGGTGAACAGTGAGCCAGTGAATTTCCGCGGCTGGAAAAATTGCCTGCGCCTCGCGAACCCGGCGGCGGAGCTGATCGTCACCACCGACGTCGGTCCGCGCATCATGTCCTACGCGGTACCCGGCGGGACGAATGTGCTGCATGTGGAAGAGGCGGAAGCCGGCGGGAGCGGGGAAGCCGAGTGGCTGGTCCGCGGCGGGCACCGCCTGTGGGTCGCGCCGGAGTCGGAGCGCACCTACGTGCCGGACAATGCGCCGGTTCCATTCGAGCATCTCGGGCCGGGCTCGATCCGCCTGACGAATCCGGCGACGGCTCCGTGGTGGGTGGAAAAGGAGCTGACGATCACTTTGAAACCCGGCAGCTCGGCCGTGGAGCTGGCGCATCGCATTACCAATCGCGGCCCGGCGCCGACGCAGCTTGCCTCGTGGGCGCTGAGCGTGATGCGGCCGGGCGGGCTGGAGATCATCCCGCAGCCGCCGATGGGCGAACATCCGCGCGACCTGCTGCCGAACCGGCTGATCGTGCCGTGGGCTTACACCGATTTCACCGACCCGCGCTGGCGGCTCGGGCGGCAATTCATCACGCTGCAGCAGCGCGCGGGCGTGAAGCCGACGAAAGTGGGCCTCTTTCATCGCGAGGGCTGGGTGGCGTATGCGCTGCCGGATGCGCTCTTTGTGAAAACGTTCGGCTTCGAGGAAGGCGCAACGTATCCGGATTTCGGCTGCAACTTCGAGACCTTCACCAACTCCGAGATGCTCGAGATCGAATCGCTCGGCCCGCTCCGCTCGCTCGCGCCGGGCGAGTCCGTGGCGCACGCGGAGACGTGGCATCTTCTGCCCTCCACGGGGCTGCCGGGCTCGGTGGAAGACGACGCGCTTTCCGCGTGGATCGCGCCACAGCTCGCCCACCTCGGGATCTCCTGACTTTTCCCATCATGCACCGCCGCCGATTCCTCAGCCTCATCCCGCTCCTCATTTCTACCAGCCTTTTCACCGGCTGCGAGACGGTCAACTCCGCCGACAAAGTCGCGCGCGCCGCGATGATCGCGGCCATCGCGCAGGAGCCGGAGGGCGACTACTTCATCGCGCGGCGTTACTATAAATTGGACTACAAATTCTGGGGCTGGGTGCGCAAGCCGCGGCAGCAGTGGACGATGGCGAAACTCGTGATGATGAACGAACACGCCAAGCTCGCGCCGGATCGCGCGGGCGGGAAGCTGGGGACAGACAATGGCTTCGAGTACAAGCTGCTCGGGTCGTTTTCGGGCGAGACGGTCTACGAGCCGGCGAGCAACGGTTTTTACCCGGAGTTCCTGCTCAAGGATTCCCAGATCATCTCAGAGAAGCCGGCGAACGTCTTTAAGTCGCCGCAGGCGCTGGATGCGACGAAGCGGGTGATTTTGCAACCGTACTGAGGCGGAAGCGTGCCCGCAGCGCGGTCGTTTCGTTTAAGGCACGACCAACGGGACAGTCGTGAAGTGCTTCGGATCGCGGGTGATCAACCCCTGAAAGCGCCTGGCGAACGCTTCGATGAAGACGTCGGCGACCGGACGTTTGTTTCCCTGTCCGGCTCGCTTTCGCCGGACATGATCCTCCCACAGACGATGCGCACCTTCCGTGTCGGTCTGCGTCCACGGTTCGCGCCATTCCACGCCGTTCCGCTGGAGAAATTCCTCCTGGAGCGGCACATCGCCACCGAACGCGGGCGCCAGTTCCACATACGTCACCGGTGAGATGACCAACCCGTCCGCCAAGTGGGCGGCCAGACATTGGGCCGAGGTCAGCCCGAACGTGGCGTCGTTCATCCGCACGTCCAGCAACACCGACGTGTCCACGACCCACGCCATCAGCCGTCCTCGCCCTCCCGCAGCATCTTCATCCACGCATCAGTCGGCATCGTTTCCAAGCCGTGCTCCTGGGCAAAACCCAAAGCGGCGATCGGGTCTGGCTTCACTTTCGTTTTGGGCAGAACGATGACCCGGCATTCGGTGGCAGACACCTTTTCCCAAAGGAGAGATTGGCCGGGCGTGAGGGCCATTTCCCGGCGGAGTTCAGCCGGGATGGAGACTTGGCCGCGTTCGGTGATCGTCGTTTTCACATGATGAGCGTATCATGCGCACGGGGCGGAGACAACGGGGGCTCACTTTCCCAGCCACCCGACCACATCCTTCGCCCAGTAAGTGATGATGAGGTCGGCGCCGGCGCGTTTGAAGGCGGTCATGGTTTCCAGGACGGTCGCTTTTTCGTCGATCCAGCCGTTGGCGGCGGCGGCTTTGACCATGGCGTATTCGCCGCTCACGTTGTAAACGGCGGTCGGGAGGCCGAAGCGTTCTTTGACGCGCCAGAGGATGTCGAGGTAGGCGAGACCGGGTTTGACCATGACGAGGTCGGCGCCTTCTTCGATGTCGAGTTCCACTTCGCGCAGGGCCTCGAGGGCGTTGCCGGCGTCCATTTGGTAAGTGCGGCGGTCGCCGGCGGACGGGGCGCTTTCGGCGGCGTCGCGGAAGGGGCCGTAGTAGGCGGAGGCGAACTTGGCGGCGTAGCTCATGATCGCGGTGTCGGCGTGGCCGGCGGCGTCGAGCGCGGCGCGGATGGCGCGGACGCGGCCATCCATCATGTCGCTGGGGGCGACGATGTCGGCGCCGGCAGCGGCGTGGGAAGCGGCGGTCTGAGCGAGGAGTTCGACGGAGGCGTCGTTCTCGACGTGGACTTCATCGCCGTGAAAATGCGCGATGCCGCAGTGGCCGTGGCTCATGAATTCGCAGAGGCACACATCGGTGATGACGATGAGCCGGGGCGCGGCGGCCTTGAGCGCGCGGACGCTGCGCTGGACGATGCCATCGGCGGCGTAGGCCTGACTCGCGCGGTCGTCTTTGTGCGCGGGGATGCCGAAGAGGATCACGGCCTGCACGCCCGCGGCGTGGGCTTCGAGCGCGGTGGTGACGAGTTCCTTTTCCCCGAGCTGGAAGACGCCGGGCATGCTGGCGACGGGGACGCGGCCGGTGCTCTTTTCGCTGACGAAAAGCGGCAGAATGAAGTCGCTGGCGTCGAGCCGGGTTTCGCGGACGAGGTCGCGCAGGGCGGCGGAGGCACGCAGGCGGCGCGGACGGCGGGTGAGGTTCATCGCGAAAAGGCGGCGGCGCAGCGGGGGCGCGCGGCGGTCAGTTTTTTGGCAAACCGGGAGGGCGCGCGGAAAGTTTGGTCGCGGGCTCGCCGGCCGGGGCGCCTTGCGCGACGGACGCTTCTTTGCGGGCACCGACGATCTGAACCTTCCCATCGGCGAGACGACGGAAATACGGCCGCGATTTCGGCGCGGTGTAGCGGGTTCCGCCGAGGAATTCGCCGTTGATGCCCACCTTGGTGAGCAGGTATTCGCGCTGCCCGATGAGGTGGAGAATGTAGAGATTGTTCCCGAGATCGAACTCCGCGGTGGGCGGCTGGCCCTCGATCATGCGGCCGATTTCCTGGGTGCAGAAGACGGTGCCATTGTCGTGATCTTCGACCCGCACGTAGAGCATGCGGAAGTCGCTCTGCTGATGGGCGAGCAGTGAAAATTTGCGCAGCCCGCCGTCGCCGGTGCCGCCGGGGACGCCGACGATTTTCGTCCACAGGAGCTGCCCGTCGGTGACCTCGATCGAACTCTGGCGGGAGGAAAAAAACTTATTGATCTCGCCGAAGAAGATACTGGCCCGGATCCGGTAGATGCCGTAGTCGCCGATCTCGTAGAGCTCGTTGAGGTTCACGGAGCGGCGCTTTTGTTCGCCGGCTTTGATCTCGATGGGGTCGAGCGAGTAGTTCGGATTGCGCGGCGGGAAAATGCGCTCGCCCGTGCCGTTGACCTGAAAGCCGAACCACTGCATCTCCGGCGTATCCTCGAGCACGATGTCGCGGCCGGTGAGATTCGTCACGGTGACGGTGGCGATGATCGGCTCGTGCGCGAGGAAGAGCCGGCGCTTGATGCTGCAATCCACGCTGAGCTGCGCGTGGGCGTGGCCGACGGCGGCGAGGAAGAGGACGAGCCAGAACAGCAGGCGGGGCGTTTTCATGGGGCGGGCGGTTTGCGGCTGATCGTGCGGAAGCCGAGGTTTTCCTGCGCGGTTTGGGGAGGGACGCTGTCGGTGCGCCTGTCGAGCCGAACGTCGGGCGACATGAAGCTGCCGCCTTTGATGATCGGGAATTTTTCGTTCTTCGTCCAAGTCGCCGTCCATTCGGCGACGTTGCCGGCCATGCCCAACGTCCCGAACGGGCTCTTGTCGCGCTGTTTGTCCACGGAGCCCCATTGATTGAAGCCGTCCACTTTCCCCGGCGCGCCGGGATCGGTGAGCACGAAGTCGGCGTTGGAGTTCACCTTCTTCGCCTCGAATTCATTGCCCCATGGGTAGACGAATCCTTGCGTGCCGCGCGCCGCTTTCTCCCACTCCTGCTCGGTGGGCAGTTCGCGGCCTTTCCATTTGGCGTAGGCGTAGGCGTCCCACCAGTCGACCATGATCGCGGGCATGTTCAGGTCGGAGGGCACGCTGTGGATCGGTTTGCCGGCGGCGGCGCGGCCGAAGTAGATCGCCCAGTCGCGGGGCTTGTGCATTTCGGCGGTTTTGATTTTCGGCTGCTTCGGGTGGTCGAACTCGGAGGTGGGATGGTCCTCGAGGTGCTTCACGAATTTCGCGTACTGGCCGATCGAGATTTCGTATTTATCGATCCAAAATTCGCCGACCTCGGTGGCCTGCGGCGGATTGCCAAAAGGAAAGCTGCCCGCAGGAATCTGGATCTGCTCGTAGAGGTTGCGTTCGTTGGAGAAGCCACCGCTCAGCCACCACCACACGGCGACCACACCGAGGAGCGCGAGCGAGATCATGCTGCCGACGTTGATGAGCACGGAACGTTTTTGCACCTTGTTCGCGGCTTCCACAGCAGCGGTCGCGGCGCGGTCTTGCGCGCTGATGCGGGCCGCTTCGACCGGGACGACTTTGGGCTCGATGGCCTTTAACGCCTGCACGAGTTCCGACCACGAACCGAGCGACTGCGCACCAGATTGCACCATGCGGCTGAGGATGGCGCGGAAGCCGGGCGAGACGGATTGGATGGGCGGCAGTACGCCGAGGACGAGGCGGCCAAGCGCCTGGATTTCCTGCGGCGCGGGCACGGGATCGGTGGCGGCGTTGGTCGCGAGATTGGCCAGGCGCGGGTTGCCGTCGACGCTGAGATAGATGCTGGAACCCTCGACGGCGCCGTGCGGAATCTGCGCGGTGTGGAAGTAGTCGAACCCCTCGGCGGTGGCCTTGAGCAGCCGGTGCGCGGTGGGTTCATCCAGCCGCTCGCCGCTGGCCTGCAACTGGTCGAGCGGGCGGCCATCGACGTATTCGTGCGCGTAGAAAAAATGCTCGCCGGCGTCTCCCGCCTCGTAGACGGCGAGGATGGAGGGATGCTGGACGTGGGCCTTGGCGCGGGCATCGCCGATGAAGCGAGCGCGCGCAGCTTCATCGGCGGCGTGGGCGGGCGAGAGGAGGTTGAAGCCGACCTGGCGGTTGATGGTCGTCTGCAAAGCGCGATAGACGCGGCCCCAGTGACCGTCGCCAAGCACGGCTTGGATTTGGTAGGAGCCAATGGTTTGGCCGACCATTTCGTCATCCGGCAGGGTGCGGGTGGAGCGATCGGCGGCGGCGATGGCGGAGGGACGCGGGATGGCGGTGGCGGCCTTGGGTGTGGCGGCGACGGCTTTGGGCGCTGCGACCGCGGCTTTGGGCGTGGCGACTTTCGGTGCCGCAACGGCTTTCACGGTGGCGGTGGCTTTGACGGTGGGAGCCGTGCTGCTCGACACCGCGGGAGCCGCGACCGGTCGCGGGACGGCGACGGTGGGCACGGCGGTCGCTACTTTCGCGACGGCGGCGGTGGCGGTCACGGCGACGGGGACCGCGGCGACTGTGGCGCGGGCGACGGGCACGCCGACTGCGGCCACCCGAGGGACGACGACCGGCGCGGCGACGGCCACGGGCGCGGCGACGGGCGCGGGTGGGGCCACGGGCGGCGGCGGCGCGACGGGAGTTGGCTCGGGTTCCGGTTCAGGCGCGGACGGCTCGGGCTCGGTTTCGTCCTCGGTTTCCTCGGCGCTCGGGTAGGCGGGTAGTTCCGGTTCGATCGGGTCGGGTGCGACCGCGACCGGGGCGGCGAGCGCTTCGCGGGCGATGGCGCCGAGGAGTTCGGCGCGCTCGACGGGCTTGGCGAGCACCTGGTAGTTGGCGGTTTGTTCACCGTAGTCGCTCAGGTCGTAGCCGGAGACGAAGATGGTGCGCGCCGCCGGGTAACGGTTGGTAATCTGATCGCGCAGGGTGAAGCCATCCATCGGCTCCATGACGACGTCGCTGATGAGCAGATCGACGCCGCCCCAGGCGTGCGCCGCCTGCAGCGCCTGCCCGCCGGTGGTGGCGGTCTTTACTTCGTTGCCGGGCAGGCCGCGGAGCAATGCGGCGAGCGAGTCGACGATGTCAGCTTCGTCATCAACCAGGAGGATCTTCATTTCTTCTTTTTCGTGTCTTCGCCGAGTTTTTCCTCGGGCGGAAATTGCTGCACAAGCTGCTCGGGTTCACCGGCGGCCGCTTGCAGTTCACCCTTGTAGTAAATGCGGATGAGGTAGCCGAAGTATTTGCGGTTATCGCGTTTGGCGGCTTTGGCGTCGGGCAACGGGAGCTGGTAATCAACCTCCAGCGTTTCGATGTTCGAGTCGGACCAATCGGCCGGGGCGCTGGTCCAGCGGGAGCTGACGTTGGCGGTGGTCTGCACGAGGCTTTTGCTGTCCACGGTATCGTAGAAAAGCACCTGGATGGTGAGGTCGCGCACGCTCAGACTTTGCGGCCCGCCGCTGGCAGCGTGGCGGGCTTTGATCGGGATGCTCAGCGCCAGTTTTTTGGCGGAAGTGCGGTCGTCTTCGCTCTGCACGACGACTGGGAGGAGGCCGAGGATTTTGCCGGGGGCGATGCCTTCTTCCTCCGCGGCGGCAGGATCGGCGCCGGGCACGACGTCTTTCATGGTCGTCTGTTTGGCCTGATGCAGGCGCGCCTCGGCCGAGGTGTAGAAGGCGCCGGCCGCTTCGCCCATCTCGTAGATGCGGCGCCACTGCTCGGCGGCTTTGTCCGGCAGGGTCATTTTCTCGAAGGTGACCGCGAGTTCGTAGAGCGGCTCGGGGCTCTTCGGATCCATGGTGGCGGCTTCGCGGAAACGCGTGAGGGCGGTGCTCATGTCGCTGCGTTCGCGGAGGAGTTTGCCGAGGTTGATCGTCTCTTTGAAAAGGTCGCTCTGCTCGGGCTCCATGAGCGTGGGCGGGCGTGGCGCGAGCGGGACGGGACGCGGCGGGGTGAGCGCGGCGACGGCGCTGTCGCTGGGTTCGACCGGCTTGACGGGCGCGGGTTCGCCGGGCTGGAGCGGGTCGGTGACGTCGAGCTGGTCGGTGTCGGGGATGACGCCGTCCGTGCCATTGAGCGCAGCGATGGAAATGGTGCGCGGCGGCCCGGCCGGTCGATGCGCGTAGGCCCAGAAAAGCACGCCGACCTGGGTGACCCCGATCGTCGCCAGCAGGCTCGCCGCAACGATGAAGGTGCGGCCCACGGTCTGGCGGGTGATCGGTGAAGCAGCGAGCATGGCTGGGAGAAAGAGGCGCCACGTTAGGTTCCGGCCCCTGAGGTGTCAAACCAGCGAGACGGGCCGGTAGGGAAGCCGCGCCGCGGGTTCCGTGGTCGCCCATCCTCGAGCGGAGGAACCCGCGGCGCGGCTTCCCTACCCGGAGGAACCCGCGGCGCGGCTTCGCTACTGGAGGAACCCGCGGCGCGGCTTCCCTACCCGGAGGAACCCGCGGCGCGGCTTCGCTGCCCGGAGGAACCCGCG
>Ga0209181_10003676_pt1 | contig 23381 bp, 26 predicted proteins | sample MAT05_FD_187208 | JGI IMG/M metagenome (GOLD analysis project Ga0209181, IMG submission 187208) | Freshwater microbial communities from Lake Fryxell liftoff mats and glacier meltwater in Antarctica - MAT-05 (SPAdes) (version 2) | ecosystem: Environmental > Aquatic > Freshwater > Ice > Liftoff...
GCAGAAACGCCGTGGCCACCTCGCCGAGCGCCGGCAGCGAGAACAGGCGCTTGAAGCCCGCGATCGGGTCGACGCGCTCGAGCTTCGGCACCAAGGCCTTGGTGGCAATATTGAAGCCTCCGAGGCCGACGTTGCCGATCACCGCGCAGAGCACGCCAAGGCCGATAACCGGCAAGGCGAGCGTGAACATCGCCGCAGCGACCTTCGCGAAATGCATCAGCGGTCCGCCGCCAGCGGCGATCGCGCGCAGGTCGAACGACAGCGCCGCGGTGAGAATCGCCGCGATTCGCACGCCCATCGGTTCGGCGGTAGCGATCAGCAGTCCGGTGCAGGCAATCATCACCACTGCCGCAGTCAATTCGCGCGAGCGCGGAACCTGGCCTTCCTCGCGCGACTCGCGCAGACGCTTTTCGGTAGGTTCTTCGGTGCGGTCTTCCTGCGGGGTGTCGTTGTCGGCCATGACAAGTTGCGCTCAGCGCAGCCAGGCAGACGCGGTGGCCAGCGCGTCGCCGACCAGACGCAGGAACGGTGTCGCGAATGTCGGCAGCACCACGATCAACAGCAGGATTCCGGCAAACAGCGTGGCAGGCAAGCCGACCTGCAGCGGATTGAGCGCGGGAGCCGTGCGGCTGAGCATGCCGAACACGAGGTTGATCACCAGCATGGCCACCATCAGCGGCAGCGCGAGCTGCACACCGACCATGAACACGCGACCCATGAATTCCAGCAGCACCGGCGCCAGCGCGACTGCGGACGGTGCCTGCCCGGAAGGCAGCGAACGGAAACTGTCGGCGAGCAGCTGGATCAGCGCCAGGTGCAGATCGGCCGCGAAGAACAGCAGGCCACCGACGATGAGCAGCAGCTGGCCCATCAGCGGGCCAGAACCACCGGACAGCGGATTTGCCATTTGCGCGAATGCCAGGCCCATGCCCTGCGCGATCAGCTCGCCGGCGAGCGCGGTCGCCTCGAAGGCCAACTGCAGCAGCAATCCGATCGCGATGCCGGTGACAAGCTCGCTCACTACCGCCGCAACCCAAGCCGCCGACAGCGGCTCGGGCATCGCGGCGATCGGCACCAGTGGGGCGATCGCCATGGTCAGGCCTACCGCCAGCACGAAACGAATCCTGCGCGGCACCACGCGCGCACCGATCATCGGCATCACCATCAACACCGCACCGATGCGCAGGAAGGCCCACATCAGTTCGGCCAACATGCCAAACAGCATCTGGCCGTCGAGCAGGATGGCTTCGGGGCCAGCCATCAGCCAACAAGTTGCGGGATGCGCGTGATCAGCCCCGTGGTCCAGTCCGTCAGCTGCACCAGCATCCAGGGCCCGGCCAGCACCAGCATGCCGACCAGCACGATGAGCTTGGCCACGAAGGAGATGCTCTGTTCCTGGACCTGGGTTACCGCCTGCGCGAGGCCAACCGTCACGCCGGCAACCAGCTCGGCGATCAGCAGCGGGCCTGCGATCAGCAGCGCGATGCGCAGCGCGCCCTGCACCTCGGTCAGTACGACCTCGGGGGTCATGCGGCGACAGTCTTGAAGCTTGCAGCAAGCGAGCCGATGACCAGCGCCCAGCCATCGACGAGCACGAACAGCAGGATCTTGAACGGTGCCGACACCAGCATCGGCGACATCATCATCATGCCCATCGACATCAGGATGCTGGCCACCACCAGGTCGATCACCACGAACGGCACGAACAGCAGGAAACCGATCTCGAATGCAGTGCGCAACTCCGAGGTGAGGAACGAGGCCACCAGCACCGGGAAACGCACATCGGCCGGCGTTGCGTACGACTCCACCCCCGACAGCCGCGCAAACAGCATCAAATCGTTTTCGCGCACATTGGCGAGCATGAAGGCGCGGAAAGGTTCGAGTGCGGCCGTGAATGCAGGCTCGAATGCCAGCGTGCCATCGAGATACGGCGAGATGCCGTTGGCCCAAGCCAGGTCGAGTACCGGACCCATCACGAACGCGGTCAGGAACAGCGACAGCCCTACCAGGATCTGGTTCGATGGCGTGGCACCGGTTCCGAGCGCCTGGCGCAGCAGCGCCATCACGATGATGATGCGGGTGAAGGCGGTCATCGCCAGCAGCGCTGCCGGCAGCAACGTGAAGGCGCTCATCAGCAGCAGCACCTGCAGCGAGACCGACCATTGCTGGCCACCGGCCGGCAGGTTGGTCACGGTGACTGCAGGCAGTCCGGACTGCTGCTGCGCCAACACGGGCAGTGCCAGCAGCAGCAGACACGCGAACAATGCAATCCGGCGCATCATGACGCAGCTCCAGGACGCTTGAGCCGATCCAGCAGTGCGGCAAATCCCACCGGCGCCGCACTGGCCACCAGCCCCTCGGGACGCTGCTCATAGCGATGCAGCAGACGCACGTTGCCGGGTGTGACCGCCAGCAGCAGCCACGCGCCTGCAGCCTCGACCAGCACCACGCGCTCCTTCATGCCCAACGACACGGCAGCGGCGACCTTCAACGGTCCGTGACTGCCGCCTGCGTTGAGTCCGCGCATGCGCGATACAAGCCAGCCGAGAAAGATGATCAAGCCGATCACCAGCAGCAGGCTCATCGCCACACTGGCAAGACCGGCCGTTCCGGACGTCGCTGCGGCGCCGCCGGTTGCAAGGGTTGCGGGCATGGTCGACCTACTTCAGGCGCTTGATGCGTTCGGCCGCACTGATTACGTCGGTCAGGCGCACGCCGAAACGTTCGTTGACCACCACCACCTCGCCCTGCGCGATGAGCGTGCCGTTGACGTAGACGTCGAGCGGCTCGCCTGCGGCGCGCTCGAGCTCGATTACCGAGCCCTGGTTGAGCTGCAGCAGATTGCGGATCGGAATGCGCGCACGCCCGACCTCCAGCGACAGCTGCACCGGCACATCGAGAATTACGTCGATGTTCATGTCGCCGCTGCCGGGACCGGCCTTGAGATTGTCGAAACGTGCGGGAGCCGGACTGCCTGCTGCAAGCAGGACCGAATCGTCGGCTGCGGCGGCTGATATGCGTCTGTTCATGCGCTTGCCCCTCGGGCTGGAGAATTCGAAGTCGGTTGCGACATGTTGAGCGGGGTGCCGAGCTTGACGGCCTTGCGTCCGTTGCTCAGCCCGAACTGGGCGGCGAACATCGGCACTTGCGCGATGAGAAGCTCGGCATTCGCCGGCATGTCGAACGGAATCACATCGCCAGCCCGCAATCCCGACAGGTCGCGCAGGCTCATGTTGATCCGGCCAAGCACTGCGCTGAGGTCAACCTCTGCTTCATGCAGCTGGTTGCGCAGCGAAGTCGGCCAATGTTCGTCCTGATCGCTGCGATCGCTCTGGATACCGGCTTCGAGCTGGGCGCGGAACGGTTCCAGCATCGAGTACGGCAAGGTCACGTGGATGTGTCCTGAGCCGCCGTCGAGTTCGATATGGAAGCGGCTGACCACCAGGTACTCACGCGGAGCGACGATGTTGGCGAAATGCGGGTTTACCTCGTGCTGCACGAATTCGAGCTCCAGCGGCATCACCGGCGCCCACGCTTCAGCGAGATCGGCATACACCTGCTTGAGCAGGATCTGGATCACGCGCTGTTCCATCATGGTGAACTCGCGGCCCTCGATCTTGGCCGGGAAGCGGCCATCGCCGCCGAAGAAATTGTCGACCAAGGTGAATACCAGGCGCGGCTCGAACACGACCAGCGCGGTGCCGCGGAGCGGCTTTATGCGGGTCAGCGACAGGCTCGATGGCACCTGCAATGAATGCAGGTAGTCGGCGAACTTGAGCATCTCGACCCCGCGCACGCCGATCTCGGCGGTGCGGCGAAGCATGTTGAAGATGCCGATCCGGAACAGGCGCGCAAAGCGCTCATTGACCATCTCCAGCGTCGGCAACTTGCCGCGCACCAGGCGTTCCTGGGTGGCGAAGTTGTACGTGCGCGCCTCACCTGGCACTGCACGCTCCTCGTCGGTCTTGACCTCGCCCGAATCCACGCCATGCAGCAGGGCGTCGATTTCATCCTGGGACAGCAGGTCGGCGCTCATCGTCGGTCGGCGCCGCTTACTGGGTGACGAAGCTGGTGAAGTACAGGGCTTCGATCGCGTCTTTGCCGGTTTCTTCGTGCATGACCTTCTGCACTTCGGTCAGCGCGAGCTGGCGCAGGGCTTCGCGACCATCGCGACCCGCAAGGCTCTCGGCGGTCTGCTGGCCGAACAGCATCAACAGGTTGTTGCGGATCACCGGCATGTGCAGCTTCAGATCGTCCAGCGCTTTGTCTTCGCGGGTCATCACCTCGACGGAGACCTGCAGGTAGCGGCCCGAATCGGGCGCTGCCAGGTTGACTACCAGGGCCGGATCGAGGGCCAGGTACTTGGCCGCCTTCGCGGGCGCCTTGCCCTCGCCGTCATGGCCGGCTTCTTCGCCCTCGGCGGCGTCCTCCGAGCCTTCCGCCGCTGCGTCCTTGCCGGCGGTCGATGCCGTAGCCGGCTTGCCGGTCAGAAACCAGGTCACGCCGCCGCCTGCAGCACTTGCAGCGACAACCGCGCCAAGCACGATCGCGATAATCTTGCCCTTGCCGGACTTCGCCGCTGGCTCGACGGCGCCCGCTTTCGCGGGTTCTTTCTTGGCTGACATGTGTCGCTCCCGAATGGTTGCAGGACAGATTGCAAAGCCCATGCCAAGCGGCGGAAGCCCGGCGCCACGGCGTCGACACGGCTACTGGCGTTGTTCTGTCACCGGGACCGACGAAGCGCTGACGGCAGGCGTGACGGAGAACCGCCACGCTCTAAATCACGCTCAGGCGAATTCGTCGAGCAATCCGCTGCGGGATACGGCTGCCGGAGCGCTGGCAAACATGCCCTGCTCCACGTCGCCACCAGCGTCGGGCAGGCGGAAGCCATCGCTGTCATGGGTGCGGCGCTCACCGCCGCCCTGGTGACCGACGAATGACTGCCCGAGATCGAGCCCTTCGCTCGACAGCAGTTCGCGCAGGCGATGCATGTTCGAATTCAGCGCTTCTCGCGCTTCCGGGGTGACGGCGCCGAAATGCGCGTGCACCTTTTCGCCGTCGAAGCGCAACGTGATCTCGATCGGACCAAGTTCGTCCGGGGTCACGCGGATTTCGGCCTGCGAGAATTGCTCGCGACTCATGGTGACCACGCGACTGGCCAGTTCGTTGCCCCACTGCGGACTGTTGAAAGGCACCACGATCTGCGGCAAGGCGCCATCGGCGCGCAGCGCCTGCGCGCCGCCCTGCGGCATGCTCGCGCCCGCCGGTGTACCGACACCTGCGGTGAAAACGCTGCCGTCGACGGGCGACGCAAGGGCCGCTGTCAGCGTATTGATCTGTACGCCCGCCAGTGGAGATTCACCACTGGATGCAAGTACTGGCGACGACTGACCCGCTGTCGCGTCCAGCGCAGTCTGAACCACGATTGGTGCGGGCAGGGCAGATGACAGTGCAAATCCAGTGACCGCGGTCGTCGTTGGCAGCGGCGTTGCGACGGGCGCAGCCGTGAACGCGAGCAGGTCGAGGATTCCCCCACGCGAGCCCGGCGTGCCATCGGCATCCGGCGTTGAATCGATGGTCGGCGTTGCGCTTGCATCCAGCGATTCCGGCGCGCCAGCCAAACCACCAGTTGCCGGCGCAAGACGTAGCGCCAGCATCGCGGCCAGCAACTGCGATGGCGACTGCGGGCCGCGCAGCGTTGTCTCGCCCGCCGGTTGCATGCCGCCGAGCGCGCTGGTGATTGGCGCTTCGGGCAACTCCGCTGAGACCGTGTCGAGGAGCGCAACTGCGGGCGCCGGCGCTGGCCGCATCGACAGTGCGTCGAGCATCGCTGCGAGCAGCGCGTCGGGAGCTGGCGCCGCAGCGGGCGGCGATGGCGCTGCCACCGCGAGCGCGGTTGCAGCCACATCCAGCATGCTTGCCGCGGCCGATTCCGGGTCGGATTCCATGCCCGCATCGCCTATTTGCCCCAGCAAGTCGTCGAAGCTGGCCTCCTCCGCTTGCGCAGCATCGACATCGAGCCGCACGCCGGACGGGTGCAGTTGAGCGAGCGATGCAACTGCGACGATCGGGGCACTGGCAGGCAGCGGATTGATCATTCGTGCTGTTCGCGGGTCATGAAGCGGCGCATCGCGAGATCATCCAGCTCGCGCTGCTGGCGCAGGTCGGCGCGTCGCGCAACCTCGGCGCGACGCGCCGCGGCCAGCTTCTGCAACGCCTCCGATTCGCGTCGCGCACACACCAGGGCCTCTCGCCCACGTTCGGCGAGCACTCGCGCATGCTCGACATGCTGCTGCTGCTGCTTGGCGACATCGTCGACGCGCGCGGCGAAGGCGCGACGGTTGGCCAGCAGTGCCGCGTCGGTGTTGCCGGCCGGAATCGCGTGGTACTCGCTCGCGAAACGGCCCAGGTCGCCGAGGCGGCTGCGCTGCCGGTCGAGCTGCCCGTTCGACTGCGCGAACGACTGCGCCGCGTCGTCTACGCGGGCGGCGGCACGTTGCAACAAGGGATCGAATCGTCGTGGGTCCATGGCACCTCCTGCAGGTTCAGGGCTGCAAGAGCCGGGCCACGTGTAATCTGATGATTATGCGAGCGAAACGGTGGCCAAGTGACGGCGGCTTGGCAGCCAGCGGCGAGATGCCGACAGGCCCGCCGTCGTGGCGAGGAAGCGCGCCTGGCCGCGACGCTCAGGCCAGTACCGCATCCATGGCGGCACGGCTGTCGAGCAGCGAGGCACTTTCCGCCACGTCCTGCCCCAGCAGCTTCTGCACCATCGGCCAGCGCCGGATCGCCTCGTCGATGCGCGGGTCGGCGCCGCGCTGGTAGGCACCCAGTGCGATCAGATCGCGATTGGCGTTGTAGGACGACACCAGGGCGCGCACCGCGCGGATGCGTTCTCGCCACGCAGCGTCGGTGATGTCCGGCACCACGCGACTGACCGATGCCTCGATATCGATCGCCGGATAGATGCCGCTGTCGGCAACTGCGCGCGACAACAGCACATGGCCGTCGAGGATCGCGCGTGCGGCGTCCGAGATCGGCTCGTTGTGGTCGTCGCCCTCGGTCAGCACGGTGTAGAACGCGGTGATCGAGCCACCACCCGGACCACCGTTGCCGGCGCGTTCGACCAACTGCGGCAAGCGCGCGAATACGCTCGGCGGATAGCCGCGGGTGGTCGGCGGCTCGCCGACCGACAGACCGATCTCGCGCTGCGCCTGGGCCACGCGCGTGAGCGAGTCGAGCAACAGCAGGACATGCTGGCCCTGATCGCGGAACCATTCGGCGATCGCGGTCGCGCGCCACGCACCGCGCAGGCGCGCCAGCGGCGGCCGATCGGCCGGCGTGGCGACCACCACTGCGCGGCGCATGCCGGACTCGCCAAGCGTGCGTTCGACGAAGTCGCGCACCTCGCGACCGCGCTCGCCCACCAGCCCCACCACGATCACCTGCGCCTCCGTGTAGCGCGTCATCATGCCCAGCAGGGTCGACTTGCCGACGCCCGAGCCAGCGAACAGGCCGATGCGCTGGCCGCGCCCGATCGGCAGGATCGCGTTGATCGCGCGCACGCCGACATCGAGCGCGCGGGTGATCGGTTCTCGCTGCAGCGGATTGATCGGGCGTCCGCCCAGCGGCACTTCGGCGTCCACGCGTGGTGGCGGCCTGCCATCGAGCGGAACGCCCTCGCCATCGATCACCCGGCCGAGCAGGCCGGCACCCACGCCGATGGCGCCCTCGCCGGCCACCGGGATCACGCGGGCGTTGGGCAGCAACCCGTGCACATCGGCTGTCGGCATCAGGAAGGTGCGATCGCCGGAGAATCCGACGACCTCGGCCTCGACCCAACCACCGCGCGCGGCAACCCGGCAGCTCGCGCCGACCGACAGCTCCATCCCGACCGCTTCCAGGGTCAGGCCGACTACGCGGCGCAAGGTTCCCTCGCGCTGCATCGGGCCGTGTTCGGGCACTGCATCGAGCAGATTCTTCAGGCGCAGCGCATGGGCGGCGCTGCGTGCGAGCACGTGCGGATCATGCATCGCGCGCACGCCCGGCGAGGGCTGCGGCGATGCCGGCCAGTCGGGTGTCGACGGTTGCATCCAGGCGCAATACCTCGCCATGCACGCGCACATCGCCCGGCTGCAGGCTCGGATCGCCGACCAGCCGCGGCAAGGTGCTCACGCCGCCTGCTTCCAGCGCCATCTCGACCCGCGACACGTCGCCCGGATGCAGGCGCAATTCCACCACCCGCTCGTTGACCGCAGCCGCCAATGCCTCGCGCACCACTTCCATCATCGCCCCGGTATCCCACGCCAGCTGCACGCGCGAAACCGCGCGCGCGATCGCCAGCGCCAGTTCCATCAACTGCTGCGCGACATCCTGTTCGAGTTCGGCCAGTGGCCGCGCAAACGAACGGCACAACGCGGCCAGCTGGCGTTGCTCGACCCGTGCCGCGCTCATGCCATCGGCATAGCCGTGCTCGCGGCCTTCGTTGAAGCCCTCGTCGCGGGCCACGCGCACCATCTCATCGAGCGCCTCGATGGTAGGTGCCGCGCGCTCGGCCAGCTCTTCCGGCAACCACGTGGTCGCGAGCGATGATTGTTCGCGGTCGAACAGGGAGTTGCTCACGATGGCGATGGCTCAGACCATCTTCTCGGCGCCGGCACCGCCGACCTGGATCGCGCCCGATTCCTGCAGTTTGCGCACGATGGTGAGGATCTCCTTCTGCGCGGACTCCACGTCGGACAGCTTGGCCGGACCGCGTGCTTCCATGTCCTCGACCAGCATATCGGCCGCGCGTTTGGACATGTTCTTGAGCATTCTCTCGCGCACCTTCGGCTCGCAGCCGCGCAGCGCCAGGCCCAAGCGGTCGCCCGGAACTTCGCGCAGCACGCTCTGGATACTGCGGTCGTCCATCTCGCCGATGTCGTCGAATACGAACATCAGGTCCTGGATGCGGGCCGACAGCTCGTTGTCGACCGCGCCGATACTGCCGAGAATCTGCTGCTCGAGTGTTGCATCGACGAAGTTCAGAATGTTGGCCGCGGCCTTCAGCCCGCCGACAGAGGAGGCCTTCTGCGCCTGGTTGCCGGTGAACTGCCGCTCTAGAATATCGTTGAGCTCGTTGAGCGCGTTGGCGGGGATGCTGTCCAGCGTCGCGATGCGCAGCATCACGTCCGGTCGCACGCGCTCGGGCAGATTCTTCAGCACCTCCGCCGATTGGTCCGGATCGAGATAGCTCAGCACGATGGCGATGATCTGCGGATGCTCGTTGCGGATCAGGTCGGCGATCGAGCGTGGCTCCATCCATTTCAGATTCTCCAGGCCGCGCGAGTTGCGTCCATGCAGGATGCGGTCGATTACGCCACTGGCCTTGTCTGCGCCAAGGGCCTGTACCAGCACGTTGCGCAGGTAGTCGTCGGAACCCAGGCCGATAGAACTCTGGTTGTCCAACTCGCCGGAGAACTCTGCCACGATCTGTTCGAGCTTCTCGCGCGACACCCCGTTGATGGTCGCCATCGCGGCGCCCAGCTTCTGCACCTCCTTGGCGCTCATGTGCTTGAGCACCTCGGCGGCTTCCGTCTCGCCGAGGCTCATCAGCATCACCGCGGCGCGCTGGGTGCCGTTGAGTTCCTCGGCCTTGACGTCAGGCATCGTTGCCGACCCAGTTCTTGACCACTTGGGCTACGCGGCGCGGATCCTGCTGCGCGGCCTGGCGAGCTTGCGCCAGGCGTTGGTCGTGTGGATTATTCGGTGGTGCGAGCATCTCGGCGGTCTGCGCGCGCTCGCCTTCGAGCATGGCCATGCCGTTGGAACTCTCGATGGTGGCCAGCAGCGGCTCGGACTCGCGCGGCGCGGCGAGATTGCGCAGCAAAGGGCGCAACACGCCGAACACCAGCATCAGCACGACCAGGGTGCCCAGCCCGATGCGCGCGTAGTCGCGCATCTCCGGCTGCCGCCACAACGGCACGGCTTCCGGCGGCGGCAGCGCCTCGGGGCGCGCGAACGGCGCATTCATCACCGACACGGTGTCGCCGCGCTCGGTGTCGAAGCCGACCGCCTGCTTGACCAGCTTCTCGACCTGGTCCAACTCCTCGGGCGTGAGTGCACGTAGCGCCGGCGCGGTCGCGGCCGCAGTCGGTTCAGCGGCAGGATCGGCTGTCGCTGCCACAGCCTGTGGCGGCACGTGGTCGACCAGTACCGCTACCGAGACCCGCTTGACCCGTCCAGCGGGCTGGCGCGTATGGCTGACCGTCCGGTCCATTTCGAAGTTACGGGTAGCGCTGCGCGAGGCATTGCTCGGATTTGCCTCATTTCCTGCAACCGCATCGGCGCTGGTCGGCGGCGCGGCCTCCGGCGGCTGGTTGCTGACTGCACCGGGCACGCCGCCGGGCTTGCGGGTTTCGGTTACCGCCTCGGCGACCTGCTCGCTACGCAGCCGCGTATCGGGTGCGAAGGTTTCGCGCGCTTCTTCGGTGACTGCGAAGTCCATGTCGATCGCCACCTGGGCGCTGACCCGACCCGGACCGGTCAGCGGCTCGAGCAGGCGCTCGATGCGCTGCACGTAGGTCGTCTCGACGCGGCGTGTCTGCGAGAACTGCTCGGCGGCAAGTTCGGCATCGGTGTCGCCATCGTTGCGGGTCAGCAGCCGCCCGCTTTGGTCGACCACGGTCACGGCCTCTGGCGACAGTTCTGGAATGCTGGAGGCCACCATGTGCACGATCGCGGCGACCTGACTGGGCTCGAGCGTGCGACCGGGATACAGGTCGAGCAAGACCGACGCGCTGGCCGGTTCGCGCCGCGAGGCGAACACCGATGCACGCGGCAGCGCCAGGTGCACACGCGCGCTGCGCACCGGGCGCACCCCACCGATGGTTCGCGCAAGCTCGGTCTCGAGCGCGTGCTGGTAGCGCGCGCTTTCCACGAACTGGCTGGCGCCGAAGCCCTGGTCCTGCTGGATCATCTCGATGCCCATCCGCGAGCCGGCCGGCAGGCCTTGCGCGGCAAGCTGCATGCGCGCGGACTGCAGCGCGGTCTCGGGCACGGTAACGCTGCCGGTAACCGGATCGAGCAGCACCGGAACCTGGGCTGCGCGCAGTGCATCCAGCACTTCCGACGCGTCCTTGTCGGCGAGCCCCGGATACACCGGCACGTAGTTCGGCTTCTGGGTCCAGAAAAACACGTACAGGCCCAGCGCGATTGCCGCTGCAATGCCGGCGAGCAGTGCGAGCTGCCGCACGTAGGGCAGATCCTGCAGGCGCGGTTTGGGTCCAATGAGGGCGAGTGTTTCGGCCATGGCTGTTTTGCTACGCGTCCGATGCCTGGTGATGTTCGGAATTCGGGATCAATTGCGTGTGGCATGCTCACGGGGTGCGCCTACAGCGCAGCCCAAGGCACTACATCGGCATGTTCATCACGTCCTGGTACGCCTGCACCACGCGGTTACGAACCTCGACCAGGGCGCGAAACGATACCTGCGACTTCTGCATCGCCAGCATCACGCTCGGCAGGTCCGCGCGCGGGTCGCCGAGTTGGAAACCTTCCTGCAGTTTCCGCGCCGCGCCCTGCGCGTTGCTGACCTGATCGAGCGCGCCCTTGAGCACATCGCCGAAAGCCGGCATGCGCACCGAATCCGCAGCGCCAGTGGCCGCTGGCGCATTCAGTGGCGCCATCGGTTTCAGCGCCGCGGTCTGCTCGCGCAGGCTGCGGATCTGTCCCAGTACGCTGGCGATGTTGACCTCGCTCATGGCTGCAGGTTCTGCGCGCTCAAGATTCTGTGCCGATTAGCGATTGCAAGGTGTGTGCCGCGCTCGCTGCGGCAATCACGCAACCGCATCCATGCCAGCCTCTTCGCCGCGTCCGAGACCGTACTTGCGCAGCTTCTCGACCAGCGTCGTGCGGCGCAGGCCGAGCAGTTGCGCTGCATGCGCCACGACTCCGCCGGAGCGTTCGAGGGCGGCCTTGATCAGGGCGGTTTCGATCCGAGCCATGTGTTCTTTCAGATCCAATCCTTCCGCGGGCAGCTCGTCTAGCCGCTCACCCGCGGCCGCCTGCGCGATGCCGACCGGCGGGGCCTCGTTCGCGGTCGAATGGAAGGCCACGCTCGGCGCGCCATCGTCCTCGACCCGATAGCGTGCCGGCAGATCGCTGGCCCGCACGCTGCCGGATGGGTTGAGCACCGCGAGGCGCTCGATCAGGTTTGCGAGCTCCCGTACATTGCCCGGCCATCGGTAGCGCGACAGCGCGGCCAGCGCATCGGTGCTCAAGCGCACCCGCCCGCGACCGTTCTTCTCCAACTGCTGGGTCAGGACATCGACCAGCTCCGGCAGGTCGGCCAGGCGCTCGCGCAGCGGCGGCATCTCCAGCGGAAACACGTTGAGTCGATAGAACAGATCCTCACGGAACGCGCCCTTCTGGATGTTTTCTTCCAGATTGCGATGGGTGGCGGCGATCACCCGCACGTTACAGCGGATGGTCTGGTTGCCTCCGACCCGTTCGAAGCTGCGCTCCTGCAGCACGCGCAGCAGCTTGACCTGCATCGGCATCGACATGTCGCCGATCTCGTCGAGAAACAGGGTGCCGCCATCGGCCATCTCGAAACGGCCCTTGCGCGCGGTGATCGCGCCGGTGAATGCGCCTTTCTCGTGGCCGAACAGCTCGCTTTCGAGCAGTTCGCCGGGGATCGCACCGCAGTTCATCGCCACGAACGGCTTGCCGCGTCGCGAGGACGCATCGTGGATGGCGCGTGCGGCGACCTCCTTGCCGCTGCCGGACTCGCCGAGGATCAGCACCGTGGTGTCGAAGGGCGCGACCTGCGCGATCAAAACGCGCAGCCGCTGAATGCCGGGCGCATGCCCGGTGGGCCCGCCGAGGATGCTGACCACGCGCGCTTCTTCATCGAGGCGCTTGATGCTGGCCCGACGCAACAGCTCGGACAGCAACGGGTACTTGATCGGATAGTCCAGCGGCCAGAACTGCGCGCTGTTGAGGCCGAACTGGCGGGCACCGTCGTCATGGTGCTCGGGCATGCCGAGCACCGGCGGATGCAGCGGGTCGCGCTTGAGCCAGTCGAGGAAGCGCTGCCAGGTGGCGGGATCCGGAATGCTGCCGAGCACCACGGCAGCCCAGTCGCGCGGCGCATGGCGCTCCAGCGACAGCGCGCCGACATCGGCCAGCACTTGCGGAACATAGTCGATGAAGTCGAGCAGCTCCGCGGTGCGCGAGGCACGCACCGGATCGGCGTCCAGCACCAGCACGCGGGCCTCAGACATGGCTGTCGTCTCCGGCCAGTTTCTCCAGGATCGGAACCACTTCCTGCACGTAGAACATCTTGCTCACGAAGCCATCGGCGCCGGCGCTGGCGGCGTGTTCGCGATGCTGCGGATCGTCGAAATGGCTGGCGATGACCACGAACGGCGGCTTGGTCTGCGCCTTGATCAGGCGCGTGGCCTGCAGCCCGCCCATCTCGGGCATTGCCAGGTCCATCAGGACCGCATCGGGGGTGAGCTGTTCGGTCAGGCGTACCGCCTCCAATCCGTTGAGCGCACGACCCACCACCGATACCCACGGCAGGTTGCGCAGCTGGCGCTGGGCGGCGTTGAGGAATCCTTCGTGATCATCGACAAGCAGGACGCGGAGCTGACGCATGGTGGCGGTTTCCAGAAGAGGGTGCATGGGCGGCGCGGGTCAGGCGTAGGCGACGGCGGCGACCGTCTCGCGGCGGCGGTCTTTGGCCGCAGCGATATGCAGCACGTCGCGGTATTTGGCCACGGTTCGCCGCGCGATGCGAACGCCCTGGCGCGCGAGCAGGGCAGCGATGGTGTCGTCGGCCAGCGGCACGGCCGGATTCTCCGAATCGATCAGGCGCTTGACCATGGCACGGATCGCCACGCCCGATACCTCGGCACCCTGCAGGCGGTTCGAGAAGAAGAACTTCAGTTCCAGGGTGCCGCGTGGGGTTTGCATGTACTTGCCGGTGGTGATGCGCGACACGGTCGACTCGTGCATACCGATCGCGTCGGCCACCTCGCGCAGGGTCAGCGGCTGCATCGCCTCGGCGCCGCGCTCGAGGAAGGCGCGCTGGCGCTGGACGATCACGGTGGTCACTTTCATCAAGGTCTCGTGGCGCATGGCCAGCGCGCGGACCAGCCAGCGCGCCTCCTGCAGCAGGTCGCGCAGGGTGCGCGACGAGGCGTTGTTCTCGCAACGACCGAGCATGCCTTCGTAGACGCGGTTGACGCGCACGCGCGGGGCGATCGCTGCATTCAGCTCGACCTTCCAGCCGCGCTCGTCGCGGGTGACCAGCACATCGGGTACCACATAGGCCGGGTTGCTGACCGCGAAGCGCTCGCCCGGCCGCGGATCGAGCGACAGGATCAGGCGCTCGGCGCGCACCACGTCGTCGACGCCAGCATCGAGCAGCTCGGCCAGGGCTCGGTGGTCGTGCTCGGCCAGTAACGGCAGGTGATTGAGTACAACGCGCATGGCCAGCGTATGCGCCGCGCTGCAGTTGTCCATTTGCGAGAGCTGGGCAAGCAGGCACTCGCGCAGGTCGCGCGCGCCGAAACCGGCCGGGTCCAGCGACAGCATCAGCTGGCGCATCTGTTCCAAACGGTGCGCCGGCAGTGCGCAATCGGCCGGCTGCAATCCCGCCAGGCAGGCAGGTTCGCGCTCCAGATATCCGGCATCGTCGACCTGGTCGACCAACCAGGCGGCAGCGGCGATCTCGCGGGCGTCGGTCAGCATCAGCTGCATCTGCATGAGCACGTGTTGGCGCACATCGGTCACGGTTGCGGCGATGCGCGCGGCGGGACCCTCCTCATCGTCGCCGGCATCGGTGCCGCCACCAGCGCTCGAATAACCGGGTTCGCTGCCGATGCCGCCGTCCTCGACGCGGACCGCCACCACCGGCTCGGGTTCCGGGCTGGCCGCCTCCGGCGCATCGGTTCCGTCATCGCCCGTCTCGCCGGCCTCCGGCTGCTCGAGCATCGGATTGGCATCCAGCGCTTCGCGGACATGCGCTTCAAGCTCGGCGCCGGTCAGCTGCAGCAAACGGATCGACTGCAGCAGCTGGGGCGTGATGTTGACGCCTTGGGAAAACTGAACTGCGAACGACGCTTTCATGGCATGTCCCTTGGTAGCTGAAGTACGCGACCATTCTGTTCAGCGCGCGTCGGTCTGGTAATCAGGACGACTCCGACAGCTGTAGGGCGCAGCGGATGGCCAAGGTCAGGGCGATCCCTACAGCGGCGAGCGACTGGCGCCGGTTCGGCGGCGCGCCAGGAAAACGCGCAGTGCCCGGGGGCGGCAAGCGAGAGCTCGCGTTTGCGCGACTGCGCGGATGCGGGTGCCTGCCGGCGTGATGGCCAAGCGGACATTGCGCCTGGAATGGCGTCAGCTGGCCGCGTGGTGCTGGGTGCCGGCCGCATGGGAACGGCGCCTTGCGACGCCCTTGGAGACTACGCGTCGAGACGGATCAGGCCTTGCGTATGACGATCGCACTGCATCTGCGGGGCCGTGGCTGCAGCGGGAATCACCGCGCCGGTGGATGCCGGCGTGGCGGGGCGCCGGATAAAACACTTGCGAAAACCGCGCTGGTGGTTGTTCATTGACTCCCCCGGGCGTTGATTGCTGTCGAAAAACTGGTGAACTCCGCAGCGCCTTGCAACACAGCGCCTGCAGTGTCCGGGTGCCGGTCCCCTTCCACTGCGTTGAGAATTCGCATGTTTGAGCGCTGCCCCACTTCACTTCCGAGCCGATGAGCCGACCCGTCCCGGGCCCCGATGCCAGCGCGCCGCAGTTGCCCGCGGCACGCTTGCGCGGCCTGCCACCCGGTCCTGCAGCGGCACTGCGTGAGGCGGTAGCACAGCTCGCGCGCGGCGCATTGAACGCAGCGGAACTGCAGCTGTTCAGCGCAGGCGCCATCGCGCCCGCGCACCCTGAAGTTCTGCGCTGGGCCGGCGTGCTGCAGCGCCAGCAGGGCCGGCTGGCCGCCGCCCGCGAGTCGCTGGAACGCGCGCACGCGGCGAACCCGCAGGACGTGCCCATCCTGATCGATCTCGCCGCGGTGTGCGAAGCCGGCGCCGACGCCGTTGCTGCCCACGCCGCACTGCTCGCCGCCGCTGGCGCCGCTGGCACCCCCGAGACCTCGCTGGCTTTAGCGCTCGAGTGCGATCGCCAGGGCTACGCACTGGAGGCCACCGCACTCGCCGACCGACTGCTGACAGGCAGCGGCACGCATGTGGTGGCGCGCCTGCTGCGCGCGCGCTGTCGACAGGCGCTGGGCGACGCGACAGGGTCTGCGGACGACTATCGACATCTCATCGCACAGCAGCGCGAACCTGCGCGGGCCTGGTTCGGCATGCTGGAGATCAAGACCATCGACCTGCGGCCGGGCGAGCTGCAGGCGCTCGAGCTGCAGGCGCGGGCCTCGGGCCTCGACGCGCAGTCGCTGGGTATGCTGGAATTCGCACTCGGGCGTGCCTACGAGCAGTGCGGGCGGCTTGCCGATGCGGTGGCGACACTCGATCGCGCCAACGCGCGGATCGCCGCAGCAAAACCATGGGACGGCAACGGCCACGCGCGCCTGCTTGCAGCGGTAGACGGGGCGTTCGCCGCACCCGTCGACTCGCAGGCCTCCGCCGCGGGTCGCGAAGTGATCTTCCTGGTCGGATTGCCGCGCTCGGGCACCACGCTGTTCGAGCAGGTTCTGGCCGCGCACCCGCAGGTCGAGGGTGCCAGCGAACTGCCCTACCTGCAGGCCACGGTGGACGAGGAATCAGCGCGTCGCCGGATGCCGTTCCCGGCTTGGGTGCCGCACCTGCAGCAGTCCGACTGGGACCGCCTGGGCCAACGCTATCTCGCACTCAGCGCACGCTGGCGGCGCGAGCGCCCCATCGCCACCGACAAGCTGCCCGAGAACTGGATGCTGGCGGCTGCTGCATTGCGCATGCTGCCGCAGGCCCGCGTGATCGACTGCCGTCGCGACGCGCTGGAAACCTGCTGGTCGTGCTTCAAGCAGCTGTTCGCACCAGGGCGGGTCGGATTCACCTACGACCATGCCAGTCTCGCCGCGTATTGGCACGGCTATGTCGCGCAGTGCGCACGGTGGCAGCAACGCATGCCGGATCGCTTTCGCACCCTGCACTATGAGGCCCTGCTGGCCGACCCGGAAGGCTGCACCCGCGAACTGCTGGCATTCTGCGGGTTGCCGTTCGACGCGGCCTGCCTGCGATTCCACGAAGTCCGGCGCAGCGTGCGCAGCGCCAGTGCAGCCCAGGTGCGGCAACCGTTGCGGCGCGACACTGCGCGCGCGAACGCCTACGGTGAACTGCTCGATCCGCTGCGGCGACTGCTCAACCCTGAGGCCTGAGGCCTCAGCGCTCGATTTCGAGCCGATTTTCGATCGCGAACCGCACCAGGTCGGTGCCGCGGCGCACGCCGAGCGTCTCCATCATGCGCGCACGGTGGGTCTCGACGGTCTTGACGCTGATGTTCAGATCGGAGGCGATCTCCTTGGTGCTCTGCCCACGCGCAAGGCGGGCGAGGATCTCGCGCTGGCGCGGCGACAGCTCGCCCAGTTTGTCGCCAGGATCGCGACGCAGGCCCGGGTTCATCATCCGCCCGGACACCTTCGGGCTGAGAAAGGTCTGCCCCGCCACCGCGGCATTCAGCGCGAGCTCCAGCTCGCCGGGGGCTGCCTCCTTGACCACGAATCCGATCGCGCCGGCAGACATCGCCTGGCGCACATACGATGTGTCGGTGTGCATCGACATGATCACGACCGCCGTATCCGGATAGTCGGCACGGATCGCGCGGGTGACCGCAAAACCGTCGAGTACCGGCATGGCGAGGTCGACCACCGCCACGTCGGGACGGTGCAGCGCGACCATGTCGATCGCCTCGCGCCCGTCGCGCGCCTCGGCAACTACTTCCATGTCGGCGAAACCCTCGACGATCCGACGGATGCCGGCACGCACCAGCGTGTGATCGTCAGCTAGCAAGACACGCACTGCGGCTCTCCCTGTGACCGCGCCAATGTAGCGCGCCTGCGCTGTGCATGCACTTGCTGCGTGCAGCGCGCTCCGTGCAGTCACCGGGCAAGCGGTGCTTGTGCGGCCGCGGCCCGCCGCGCCAACGCGATCTGGCGGCGGTGGCGGCTGAACACGTGGCGCTCGAGCGCAGCCTCCAGAGCGGTATCGAGTGCATCGAAGCGCGCCCAGACGGTCACCCCCTCGGCCTCCGTGCGGGTGGCGATCAGCCGCGCCGGAAGTTCCAGGACCTGCGGCAGTCGGGCATCGGGCAGAATCCGTAGCAGGCCCGAGGTCGATGGCGGCGCTGCAGCGGTGAGGAAGCGAGCGCCAATCCGCGACCAGCGCACCGCGGTGCTTGGCAACACAGGTTGCCGCTCCCGCAACATCGCGCCAAACAGATTCAGCAACAGGTCGACTTTTGCCTCGATGCGGGCCAGTTCAGCGGTTTGCGGGTCACACTCCTCGCGCTCGCCATCGCGGGGCTCGTCGATGAGCGCCAATGCGCGCAACAGCCCGAGCGCCTGCGCTGCCGCGGCGCCGGTATCGAACGGATCGACGCTGAACGCGATCGGCAGGCGCTCGTCGCAACCGAGCGCGTCGCCGAACAGCGCGGCGTCGGCGTCCACGTTCAGGCCGCGCTGACGTAGGCCGCAGCCACCACGCGGGCGCGCCCTGCGCTGCTGACTTCATGTCCCGCCGCATCGCGCAATTCGAGAAGGCGTTCCGCCGTGCGCTGCTGCGCGACGAGCAATACGCGCCAGCGCGGGATCTCGGTGGCGCGCGCGCCTGCGCACACAGCGCGCACCGTGGCATCGTGTTCGACCAGCATTCGCAAGGCCACGTCGAAGTGGCCCGCCTCGGCCAGATTGACCATGTCCTTGAGCGCTGCGCCCAGGCTCTCCGGTGTACCGTCGGTGGTTTGGATCATGGCCCAGACTTCGACTGCGGCAATTGCGCCCATGCACTGTCGATGGTTCCCAGCAGGCGTTCGCATTCGTCCAGTCGCGCCACGTCGTCGGTCGCGTTGGCTTCCAGCAGACGCTGGCCGATGTATTCGTACAGGGCATCCAGGCGCTCGGCGATGGCGCCGCCGTTGCTGCGGTCGAGCGACATGCGCAGGCCGTCGACGATCGCTGCAGCACTGCGGATCGCCTCGGCCTTGCGCGCGCGCTCGCCGCGGGCGATCAGAGCTCGCGCAAGACGGATGCGCTCAAGGGTGCCGCCCAGCAACTGGGCGATCAACTGATGCGGGTTGGCTTCCAGCGCGCGCGAGACCACTCCGGTCTGGCGATAGGCGGCAGCTGCGTATGCTACGGGCATGGCATGGGCTCCGGGGTCAGCTACTGCAACTGCGCGGACAGGAAGTTCGAGGTGGATCGCAGCTGCGCGACCAGTCCATCGAGCGCGGTGAACTGCGCACGGTATCTCGCTTCGATCGCCGCCAAGCGCTCATTGAGGCCGACGCGGCGATCGTCGATGCCGCGCAGGCGCTGGTCGAGGCCCTTGGTGCGGCCCTCGATTGCGCCGCCGCTTCCGGCCATCCGCTGCACGGTCGCATCGAGCTTCGCAGCCAGACCGCTATCGCCGGTCATCAGCGCCGCGACCTCGGCCGGTCGCTCGTTGAGCGCTTTGTCGAACTTGGCCGTATCGAGGGTCAAGGTGCCCGAGACCGAGGTATTGATGCCGAGGTCTGCCATGGTCCGGACGCCTTCGTTGCCACCGCCGGTGCTGCCGACGATGCGACGCAACTCCGCCGATACCGCGCGCGGCAGCGGATCGCCTGTCAGCGACGACCCGGTCTTGGTCGCCGCGTCGTAGCGGGTTGCCGCGTTCAGTGAACCGATGGTGGTGTTATAGGCGGAAATGAACGCCTCGACCGACTTGCGCGCGCTATCGGTATCGCGCGCGACGCTGACGGTCTTGATCTCGCCGGGTGCCTGCGAGAGCAGGTCGAAGCTCACGCCGTCGACCGCACCCGTGAGGCGATTGCTCGCCGAGCTGAAATTGAACCCGTCGACCCGCACCACCGCGTCGGCGGCGGCCGATCTGAGTTCGAGGTTGACCAGCGTACCGGGGTTGTAGACCAGCGCATCCAGACCACCGTCGCCGCCGCTGCGGGTCACCGTGATCGCATTCGCAGCGCCGGTATTGCGCGCGCTGATCACCAGTCGCGCACCTTCAGTCGTATTGAGCACGCTGGCGGTTACGCCTTTGTTGTCGCTGGCGGCGTTGATCGCATCGCGGATGCCGGCCAGCGTATTGTTGCCCGAATCGATGGCGACCGAAAAACTCTCGCCACCGACACTGACCGCGAGTGTGCCGGTTCCGATGACACTGCTCGCTCCCGCATATGCCGCCGAGCTCAGGCGCTGCGCACTGGCCAGTGACACCACTTCGACCCGGAAACTGCCCAGCGCGGCTCCAGCGGTGGCGGTCGCTGTGACCACGGTCGGCGCGCTGCTGCTGGCCTTGCGCGGATCGAAGGCGGTGGCGAGCTTCAATGCCTTGAGGCTGCCGCCGAGTTGCGACAGCGCGCTCTTGAGCGCACCGAACGAGGAGATCTGCGCGCGCGCAGTGGTTTCTTCGCGCTGCAGGCGACTTTGCGGACCCGCGCGCTCGGCGTCTACCAACTGGGTCACGAGACTGGCAATGTCGAGGCCGGAACCTATTCCTGCTGCGGAAATGGATGGCATTGGCAGATCTCAGGCGCTGTCGCGAACGATGCCGGATCCGCTATCGGAAAGGCTCTGGGCAATCGCCAGGGCCTCTTCGCTCGGAATCTGGCGCAGGATGTCGCCGGTTTTCGAATCGACGATGGAGACCACCACCCGATTCAGTTCCGGATCGACGCGGAAGCGCAGGCTCGCGGTCGGCGGCGCAAGGCGCGCCAGATCGGCTTCAAGTCGCGCAGCATCTTCGGGTGTAACCCTGGTCGGCTGCGGTCGACTCGCGACCGGCTCCGGCACCACTACGCGCGGCGGCGCCGCTGGCGCCCCCACGTTTGCAACCACCGCCTGCGCGGGGCGCACTGCGCTAACGCTGTTCGGTTGGATGGATGTGCTGGAGCTCATCGGATCCTCCACTGGCCCCCGACGGGCCGCATGGTTCATGAATGCAGGAACGGGCGGCGCCTTGCGGCGCCCCCGCTGTCCGCAACCCCGGACGTGCAGCAAGTCCGGTGCCGCCAGCACCGATGTCGGGCATCGGGCCGCGACGACCGGAGCGCTGTCCTTGCGCCCCGGGTTGCGATGTCGCTTAACGCAGCAGACTCAGGACGCTCTGCGGAACCTGGTTGGCCTGGGCCAGCATCGCCACACCAGCCTGCTGCAGGATCTGCGAACGGGTCAGCTCGGCGGTTTCCTTGGCGAAGTCGGCATCCTTGATGCGGCTGCGCGACGCGCTCAGGTTCTCAGTGGTCGAGCTCAGGTTCGACACCACCGAACTGAAGCGGTTCTGGATCGCGCCAAGATCGCCACGCGCGGAGTTGACCGCTTTCAGCGCATTGTCGATCTGACCGATCGCGAGCTGCGCACCGGAGAAGCTCGACACGTTGACTGCGGTGATACCGGTGCTCGTCGCGGCCGTGCCGGTGAAGGCGTTGGCGACACCCGCGACCGTGGCAAGGTCGGTGGTACCGGTGGTGACCACCAGCGCATTGCTGACCAGGGTCACGTCGCCGGTGGTCGCGTCATAGGAAGCACCCACGCCGCTCTGCGATGAGACGCGGTTGATCGCTTCCACCAGTTGGCCGGCACGTTCCTGCGAGTTGGCGGCCACACCGATCGCACCGACGTTGGTGCCGTTGAGCACCAGGCCGCCGGCAGCGATAGCGGTGCCGAAGCCGGTCAGGGCAGTAGCGTTGAAGCTGCCCGTCACGCGGGTGAAGGCGCCGCCGATCGCTGCCGTCTGCACGTTGGCGATGCTGGCGACTGCGATCGTCTCGCCGGCATTGGCACCGACCTGGAAGGCGACGGCGGTGAACGAACCGTCGAGCAACTTGGTGCCGTTGAACGAGGTCTGCTCGGCCACGCGCTGGATCTCGGACTTCAGCTGCGTGACTTCGGCATTCAGCGCGTCGCGGTCGCCCTGGCTGTTGGTGCCGTTGGAAGCCTGCACGGCCAGTTCGCGGATGCGCTGCAGGTTGTTGCCGACTTCCGACAACGCGCCTTCGGCGGTCTGTGCGAGCGAGATACCGTCATTGGCATTGCGCTGGGCCTGGTTGAGTCCGCGGATCTGGGAGGTGAAGCGCTCGGAGATGGCGAGGCCGGCAGCATCGTCCTTGGCGCTGTTGATGCGGAAACCCGACGACAGACGCTGCAGCGAGGTCGCCAGCGATCCATTGGTGCCGGACAGATTGCGCTGCGCGTTGAGCGAGGCGACATTGGTATTGATGACTTGCATGGCGGTATCTCCTGATGGGTCGGAACTTCGGGCTCACCGGGGTTGGCCCGGTGTCCGCAGGTCGCCGCTGGAAGCGACTATTGCCTGCTTGAAGTCGTTATCGGAGCGCCGCGCAGGAACTTTAGGCGAGGATCGAGATGCGCTGTCGCGTGGCAACCCGTATGCGTCAGGCTTGGCGTGCGGCGATCTTCGGCCGCTGGTGAACGAGACGTGTTTTGGCGCGACCTGGGCCGCTCTGAACAAGCCCCGCGCAGCGCGCCGGGATCCGTTCAGAGGTCTTCGGGGGATCCCGCGCAGATCAACCGAAATCCGACGGTATCAACCCAGATAGTTGAACAGCGAAAGGTTCTGGATGCGCACGAAGCTCTGCTGCGCGGCCTGCAGCGCGGTCATTTCCAGATTGAGCTGGCTGATCGCCTGCGCATAGTCGACATCGCGCAGCTCCGACAACGTGGTCTTGAGCAAAACGCCGTTGGCCTCGCGCCCGGCGTCGGCTTGCTCGATGGTGTTCAAGCGCGCACCGAAGCCGGCGCGGCGGTCGATGATGTGTTCCTGCGCACGGGTCAGGTCTTCGATCCCGGCATAGATGGCATTGCGCTGGGTGGCGCGCTGCGACGGCGTGACCGCCGGGGTTTCGAGCGCGTCGATCAGATTCTGGATGGTGCTGAACACATCCTGGGTTGGCGCGGGCGAGACGGCAAAGGTGTCGCCGTTGGCCGGGGCGCCGTCGACAATGATGCGCACGCCGCGGAATTCGATCGGCTCGCCGGCCACGAAGGCCCCCGCGCCAACTACCGCATTGGCAGCATCCAGCACCTGATAGTTGCCGGCATTGAACACGACGCGATAGTCGCCACCGTCCCATGCGCTGGGGTCGACCATGGCGGTTGCGCGCAAGGTGGCGGCTCCGGCGTTGGCCGGGTCCTGGCGCACGACGAAGGTGCCATCGCCAGT
>Ga0209181_10003680_pt1 | contig 23372 bp, 16 predicted proteins | sample MAT05_FD_187208 | JGI IMG/M metagenome (GOLD analysis project Ga0209181, IMG submission 187208) | Freshwater microbial communities from Lake Fryxell liftoff mats and glacier meltwater in Antarctica - MAT-05 (SPAdes) (version 2) | ecosystem: Environmental > Aquatic > Freshwater > Ice > Liftoff...
AAACTCCCGTTTAGCTTCAACAAGGTGTTTGTAAAGATTGATGCATCTGATTGCAAAGGCAAATGATTTATCTTTTAGTGGATTTTGTTTATCATTCATAATTTATCATTTATAATTAATCGTTCATAATTCATCATTTATAATTCATCATTTATAATTCATCATTTATAATTCATCATTTATAATTCATCATTTATAATTCATCATTTATAATTCATCATTTATAATTCATCATTTATAATTCATCATTGCGAAATTGCCCTCAGCAATTTCGACTGTATTTGTTGTTCTCTTAGTGATTCAATTTCTTTTTTCAATTTCTTTTCTGTGTTGCGAAGGTTGGTAATTTTTAAAATTGCCTTTTGAGTCTCAATATTCGGGATTGAAATTTCTAATTCCTCCAAAACAGCTTTTGAAATGGAGGCGATGGAACTACCTATTGCTTTTCCTTTTAAAAACTTTTGCGATGTAGGATGATTGATTAACCACACTAAAAACGCGGGCAAAATTTTGTTGCTAAAATCCTGTTGCATACGAATTACAAAAAAGGAAGTAGAAGCAACCGCAGGTTGGTTTGTTTTTTCAAACCATGCTGCAAAATTTTTTGTGCCTTTGGCTGCAAACAAAACATCACCATGTCTAAGCATGTGTTTCTCTGTAATGGTGTCGGCTTTTAGGTCGGGGTGAAGTGAGGTCTTGAGTTGTCCATTTTCGTCAAAGTGCTTGGCTTGTAAATACACGATGTCGCCTTTTGCAACTGGCTTTGCAAATAGTCCTGTTTGGATGGAAGCGATATGTTTTAAGTCCGTTTTCAAATTTATTTCTGTGTAATTGTTCTACAAAACCATGCAAATATAGCCAAAGTTTCCACGACCCAAATTTTTTATCAAATATAATTTTAAGTATGGGTTCTACAAATTAGCAGATAAGTTTGGTACGAAGACGGAAAAGCGTTGGCGATTGCACTCTTTTGACTTTGCTTTTGGGTGGGTTTACTCACTTTTTATTTTTCTTTTAAAGGTGTTCGTGATTCGCTTTGCTTAATTGTGTGTCGGCAAGCAAAGGCAAATGTGTGCCATGTGCGTAGGCAGAAATTCAATTTTTTTGTGCGGTGGGGTGTTTTATTTTTTCTTGGGTTGGCTCAAGTGTCGCCACGTTGGTCTGCTGGTCATTGTCGAAATACAGCGAAATTGTCAGCTAAGTTAGGTCGTTTGAAAAAGTCTGGTTAGGATGTCAAAGGTCGATTGTTTAGCTGTCCTGTCGATGGTTGCTATGTCCTTTTTAGGCTTGCTTGTAACTCAATGTTAACAGTACCAGTAAATTTCGGTTGTGGTATGTATGTATAAATGACGTTTACACCGTCTGTTCTTTGTAATTTGCTAACTCTAAAACTCGAAGGCTGATTACTAATGCTCGCACCTTCTTCATCACCGAAACTACCTAAGTTGTAGGTGTAAATCGAATTCGGATTTATGGTTGCCTTTATATATTCGGTAGGAATTGAAGCTGAATTGTTTTCAACATTTTCCTTCTTTCAAGCTTCAACAGATATCAATATTAAAAGAACCGTTGTTAATCGAATTAATTTTTGCATAAATATTTTAGTTTAAAAAAAACCAATTTAAGTGTAAATAGAAAATTTTCAATAAGGGCTTCAGTTCGAAGAAAATAGGTTTAGGACTTAATTAACATTACCAATATTTAGATCGATTGAAGTCGAAGTTGTAAAAAAAAACATTTAAGCAAACATTTGAAAGCCCTCAAGCCGCATCACTCTTTGTCGGATGAATTCTATCATACTCCAGTTTCTTTAAATTCTTTTCCTCTTCCAAATCATAATCATCTTTTAAACCAAGCCAAAATTTAGCTGAGGTTCCAAAATATTTTGACAATCTTATTACGGTATCAGCGGTTATTCTGCGATTTCCTTTTAGAATCTGACCTAATATTGTTTGTGGAATGAATGTTTCTATATTTCAAACTATTAACGGTAGTCTATAATTTCAACTTCGTAGGCACAATTATTTACCCATTTAAAAATTAATCTCTATTGATTATTTATCCTAATACTGTTAAATCCACACAAATTGCCGTGTGCTTCTTTAAATGATTGGCTGGAGGAATTCTCAAATCATTAATATTTTAAGAGTTACTTATCATTCTTAACTTTCCTTTGGCAATATTTTAAATTTCTAAAGAAAACTTCTTGTATTGGATTCATACCCAAATTTTTTCGGTTTCCTTACTTCCAAAGTCCTAAAGCACTTGGTTGAAATTACTAACATCAAAGATTATATTTTAAATTAATTTATCGAAATACCTTTGAATCATATTTAAATCAAAGGACAAAAAAACTATCAATTATTCGATACTTTACTTATAAATACCTTACTGAATTTTATACTTCAAACACTTTCTTGCAGTGAATTTGGCTTTAAGATTTCAAACTTGTAATTTTGAAAAACGATTGTTTCATTCTCCTTCTAATAAAACCAAAAATCACTCCGCATGAATTGAAAAAAATGGTTAAAAATCAGTTTGTTACTTCTCACTGCATTAACTTTATTCATTTATGCTTGTAGGATGAACCTCAAAGCACTTCAACTAATGAGGTAATCATGAAATTTAACGGTGTTGATTGGAATACATTAATCACCACTGGAACTCAAACTGCCAATAGTATTAAGATTGGCTCGTTTAACGATGCCTCTACCTCGGCTGAAAGTTTCTTCTTAAGTTTTAAAAAATCTGATGTTGTAAAAGGTGCCACCATAAGTGCAAACTCCATAGACTCTTATCAAATTCAACACGAAGGCTCTAATTATACTATTTTGGATGCCAGTTTTAAAATTGATTCAATTAGTAGTTCACGACTCGAACTAACATTTGATATGAATCTGAACGGAGCCGCAACAATCAGCGCCGGATCCATCAAGGTAAACTTTTAGGTTTTATGCCTTTGGTACGCAAGGATTTCAGTAGTGGTATCCTGCTTTATTGTCTACTCTTCCTAGGGATAACAGCCTATTTTTTTACTGAATTTTATCAAAATCCTTCGGTTTTTTTTAATCAAACTGGTGATGGTATCAAAAACAATTCCACCTTCTTATATCATGTTATTCACGATAATTCATGGTGGCATTACAATGGGATGAATTATCCGTTTGGCGAAAATATTCTATTCACCGATTGCCAACCCTTGCTCGCCAATTCTGTTAAACTTGCGCTAAGGGTCTTTCCCTTTATCAAAGATCACTTACAATCTATTTATAATTCGAGTTTGTTTTTAGTTTGGTTTTTAGGAGGATTTGCCCTGCTGCAATTATTCATCAAAATGGGACTAAATTCGGCTTTATCTGCTGTTTTGGCCATCAGTTGTATTTTAATGAATCCTCAGATAAATCGGTTGCTCTGTGGGCATCATGCACTTTCTTATCCGCTTTTGCCCTTTCTCTTTTTATGGTGGTATAACATCTTGCATCTCAAAAATAACAGTGTATCTAATTTCATTAAAATCATAATGTTGATGGTTGTTTTAGCATTCACCCATTTGTATTTATTCGCTTTTGGAACCTTAATTTGTTTAGTATTTATATGCTTTTATACTTGGCAAATGCCAGAATACAAAACGAAGATTGTTACTACTGTTAAACACCTTGGTTTTCAAATTTTTTTACCGCTTTGCCTCGTTTACATCACCACCACTTTGGCCAACCCTGTGAATGATCGTCCAGATGCCCCTTCCCGATTTTTTGTGGACGATGCGAGCTTTGCCAGTATTTTTTTGCACCCTAAACATTTTATTGGCACCTCTCTTTACCAATGGTTTGGAATCACTCCGGATTCAAATCACGAAGTGCATGCTTACGCTGGAATTTTAGCATTTCCATTCTTTCTAATGTTTTGTTTTGGATTATTATCCTTCGGAATTTTTAAAAAATTAAACCGTTTTATCAATTTAAATAGTTATCAAAAAGCTATTCTTACCATTGCAATTTCTGGATTCTTAATTGCACTCGGATTTCCTTTTACCTTACCAGGCTTTGAAAACGGACTTTACAACTCGGGGATTTTTCGACAACTCCGATCCATAGGTCGCTTTGCCGTTGTATTCTATTTCGCAATTCAAATTTTAAGTATTGGTTGGTTATTTAACTATCTTAAATCACTAAAAAAAGCATGGCTAAAAAATGGCCTTGTATTTCTTTTTACTAGTGTTTACTTATTCGATATGTTCCTCTTTTTAAATTCAGTTGCATTTTTTCCTAAATCTGATTCCGCCTTTTTAAGCATTGAATCTAAGTATTTGCCGGAAACTTCAATTTTTATATCTAATTATCAGGCCTTTATTACAAACCCATTTTTTCATGTAGGAAGCGAAAACAGCATGTTCTTCGATAAAAGAGATGCTTTGAAACAAAGTCTGCAATTATCTGTTCAAACCGGTTTGCCGCTCATAAATAGTATGCTTAGCCGAAATTCGCTAAACCAAACTATTGTATGCACTCAGCTTGCACATCCTTTCTACAAATTGCCAGAGCTACTCAAGCTTCTTCCTAACAAAAAGCCCTTATTGCTTTTAGAATCAAAAGGTTATTTGGGAGAATCGAACTATAACCTTGACCTTATTTCATCATCTTCCAAACTCATTTTCGAAAATGAATCGATTCGATTAAAATCGATAGACTTAGAAAACTTAACAGAAATCTATTCCAAAACCTTAATGGATTTAAAGGACGATTTTAACTTTAGGTTTTACTCAACCCCTTTTTATTTTTTACAAAGACAGAAGAACCTATGGCGAAAAATCTGTTAAGAATAGCTATCGATTTATCTTGTCTGATAACCTTGAAGGTAGGGTTGTTTTAAGTTGCCGTTTCAAAACAATTAATATCGGGAGCCATCTTATCCTTACTGAATTAGATAAAAGGAACACCATGTTGACAAGCTATGAAGAGTATACCGGCGATTGGATTGAGCAAATTGACTCATTGCAAACCATGATTTCAATACCTTTGAACTTGCAGCAAAACACAAAATTTTTAAAAATTGAATTAAAAAACATGGAATTCAATTTAGCTTTCAATCTTATCAATGCAATGCTCTATGCTGCTAAAACTCGTCACTATTTTTATGATGACAAGCTTTGGTATTTCAACAATTATCAGCTAGGGTCAAAGTTTAAATAAGGACGATTGTTTCAAGGAAAGATAATTTTTTTGGGCAGATTTTGGGATTATGGTAAAAATCTTTTTATTTGAAGGACGCCCGTGTTAGGGGGTGAAGCGGTTATCCTTTTTGAGAGGCACGAGCAAAAAGATAAGAGCAAAACACCCGACCCAAAGGGGAACACCCAAGTAATAAAATTAAGAAATAATTCCGTTGTTTCTTTTTTCGAAATTTTTAACGGGGGCTCAACTGCATTTTTCCATAAAGAGTTTAGATAGTACGCTTCTACTGCCATAATTTCTTTTACCCTATTATTTTAAAACCAATTGGTTTAGAATAAATTTACTCATCCACAGTTTACAAATTTTAAAGCATTGTATTTTCTAAACCATCCATAAAATGACTTGCTAAAAAAATATCTTTGCATCTTTAAAATAAACCATGTCAAATTCATATCAAGATTTAGAACCTAAAGAAATGTGGAAATATTTTGCAGCTGTAAATGCAGTGCCACGACCATCAAAAAAAGAGGAACGCATTATTGAATTCATGTTGGAATTCGGAAATTCTCTCGGTTTGCCTACCATTAAAGACGAATGTGGTAATGTTATTATTAAAAAATCTGCTTCTAAAGGTATGGAAAATTGCCAAACCATTGTTCTGCAAAGTCATTTAGACATGGTTCATCAAAAAAATGCAGATACTAACTTCGATTTTAATGTCCAAGGAATTGATATGTTTGTTGACGGCGACTGGGTGAAAGCAAAAGGAACCACACTTGGTGCCGATAACGGAATTGGCGTGGCTTCCATTATGACGGTTTTGGCTTCCGATACCATTCAACATCCTGCTATTGAAGCCTTATTTACCATTGATGAAGAAACTGGCATGACTGGCGCCTTGAATCTAAAAGGTGGTTTATTGGATGCAAGTATATTGCTAAATTTGGATACAGAAGATGACGATGAATTAACGATTGGTTGCGCAGGAGGCATTGATGTTACCGCTACCGGATCCTATACCCACGAAACACCTCCACCTAATGTAAGTACCTACAAAATTTACGTTAAAGGCTTAACCGGTGGTCATTCGGGAATGGATATTTATAAAGGCCGCGGTAATGCCAACAAAATCATTAACAGAATATTGTTAGGCGTTTTCGAAAACTTCGGAATTCAGATCAGCAGTATCGATGGAGGTAGTTTGCGCAATGCTATCCCTCGTGAATCGGTTGCCGAATTTGTAATTCCCGAACTTGAAGAACATGCTTTTGGTGAATTTATGACCAATATTGAAAAGGAACTTTGTGCCGAATACAAATCTACAGATCCAAACCTTGCCATAAGTTTTGAAAAAACCGGCAATTCGGTTCGTGTTATGCAAAAAGGATTTCAAAGCAAACTACTAAAAAGTATTTACGCAACTGCCAACGGTATTTACCGCATGAGTCCTGAAATAGAGCATCTAGTGCAAACCTCCAATAATCTGGCGCGAGTATTGGTAAAAGACGGCGAATACTCTCTTCAATGTTTAACTCGCAGTTCGGTTGATTCTGAAAAATTGGATTTAGCCAATGCTCTACGATGTACGTTCGAACTCATAGGCGCAAGGGTCGACTTTAAAGGTTCTTATCCTGGCTGGGCACCTAAACCCGATGCCGATATTGTTAAAATTTTGAGTAGTTTGTACGAAGAACTTTTTAAAGAAAAAGCAAAGGTTAGTGCTTGCCATGCCGGTTTGGAATGTGGCATTTTAGGTACCAATTATCCTAACATGGAAATGATTTCATTTGGTCCAAATATTCGCGGAGCGCACTCGCCGGATGAAAAAGTTCAGATTAGTTCGGTTCAAAAATATTGGTCGTTTTTTATGCAAACCCTAAAACGAATACCTGAAAAATCGTAATCAATTTATGTACTCAAAACGAGTCTTTTCTTTGATCCTTGGTTTTTATTTGAGTCTACAGTTACAAGCTCAATTTCAAGGCATAGATAGTTTATTATTGACTCCTGAAAAAACGGACTTTCAAAAAACTTCAACTTACCAAGATGTAATAAATTTTATTGGTCAACTTCAAAAACATTCCAAAAATGTGCATGTCTTTAGTATGGGCAAAAGCAAGGAAGAAAAAGATATTCCGGTGGTTATTCTAGCAAATCCGTTGATAAAAACACCTCAAGAAGCTCGAAAATCAGGAAAACTTGTTCTTTATGTTCAAGGAAATATTCATGCGGGTGAAGTTGAAGGCAAAGAATCCTTAATGATGTTAATGCGTGATATCGTTTTAGGAAATAAATTCTATTATCTCGAAAACCTAATCGTAATTTTTGTACCTATTTACAATACCGATGGCAATGATAAAATGGTAAAAGGATTGCGTCCTTCTCAAGAAGACAGTCCGCCCGAAACCGGCCAACGCGAAAGTAGCGAAGGATACGACCTTAACCGAGATGGCGTAAAAATGGATGCTTTAGAAACGAGGGCCTTGTTTCAAAATGTGATAGTTCCTTGGGACCCACAAATCTTTGTTGATTTACATACAACCAATGGAACTTGGCATGCTTTTCCGTTAACTTGGGCACCTTCGGCCCATTCATCGGGCGAAAAATTGGTATTTGATTATTCGTATTCTATAATGCTTCCAAGCATAACTTCAGAAGTATTGAGAAAACACAATTTACAATTTGGTGTTTACGGCGATTATTATTTGAGTGAAGGTTGGCCACCAGTAAACTTCTACAGTTATAATCACCACCCGAGATATCTTGTGAACCAATTTGGCTTGCGCAACCGCATGGCCATTTTAAGTGAAGCCTTTGCTCACAACCGTTTTTACGAACGAATAAATAGTACGTATATATTTGTTTCCGAAATTCTTGAGTACGCTAATAGCCATGCCTCCGAAATAATTGAAATTAATAAAAGTGCCGAGCAAGCGAGCATTCAAAATGTAAAATCGAATGCGGGAAAGCTAAAAAAAGGTGTGCAATTTAAAATAACACCCTTGGATACTTTAAACAATTTTATAACCTATGATTATTTGCAGGGACCTTTAAAAGATGGTAAAAAAACATATTTCAGAACTGGCAAAATTGTATCATACTCAAACGTAACCTATTATGCCAAATACGAAGCTACCAAAGAAAGTACCTTGCCAAGTGGTTATATTATTCCAGCAGAATTTACAAATGTGGTTGATAATTTACGAATGCACGGCATTGTTTTAAATCGGTTAACACAAAACAAAACCTTTAGCGGCGAAACCTTTTTAATTGATAGCATTGTTTATGAAAAGGATAGTTTCCAACATCACAAAGCACTTGTTTTGAGTGGCATCTTTAAGCAAGAATCCAAAACTTTCAAAAAAGGCGATTATCAGGTTGACTTAGCACAACCTCTGTCGAACTTGGTTTTTTACCTTTTAGAACCAGAGTCGGACGACGGATTGGTTCATTGGAACTATTTTGACAAGGCTCTAAAAAAGAATAATTATAAAGCGATGTATCCGGTGTTTAAGTATTTTACGTGGTAGTTTTTTTGAGTGACGGTGAATTAGATAGTTGTCAGCCTGCCAATCAAACTACATGAACTTAAACATCTACAAAATATTAATTTCAAACCTTCCGGTAACATATCGAAGTTTTGTAACAAAGCAGACGACTTGGTTAAAAACAAATTAATCAATAGAAGATTCAAAGAATCGAACTACTTGATTTAATTCTATCTAACTAAATTACACACCATTGATAATAAGATACTTGTTGTTTTGATATTTGACATTTTTAATTATTGGCTTTAAACTTAGTTTCGAACTCAAGTTAGCTAAAAGTTTCTATTTTGCTAAAATCTTCAAATTTGGGTTAAATAACTATATCTAAATGCATATAAAATTAATGATTAGCGTTATTTTATTCGTAAATGCATATAACATGAATCAATTATCTGAATTTGTAAAGAACAAACGCAAACAAATGGGCTTTTCCCAAAAAGAGTTTGCCGAGAAGGCTGGTGTTGCGCTTACAGTAATTAGAAAGATTGAACAAGGAAAAGAAAATCTTATCCTATTAAAAGTAAATTAGGTTCTGCATTGTTTGTTGATGTTTTAGGTCCAATAAATACAACGATGCAACAAGGCATAATTAAATACAACCATGAATTAGCCGGCAACTCAGATTACATCCAATGGAATTAAATAATTTGTCATACAAAATTAAAGGTTGTACCTATAAATTGCATGCTGAGTTGGGGCCAGGGCTTTTAGAATCTACTTATGAAATTTGTTTGGAACACGAATTATTAAAGGTTGGATTGAGCAATATATTCACCACAGATAACTCAGATTAACACAGAAAAAATCTGTTCAAATCTGTGGTTAAAAAAAAACTATAATCTAATAAATTCACCAATGATAACACAGATAAAATTTCCACAAACCCTAAAAGTCATCCTCCCCTTATCTTGCCTTAATATTTTTTAAAACAGTCTGTGTTAATTTAATCATGGTTTTAAAAGACAAATCAGGATTTGCTACCTGATTGACCGTTCCAACGATATATAAATTCTCTTTGGGGCTATAATATGCTAAGGCACCCGAGAGTCCCGAATGACCAATAAAAACAGGTATCGCCCCAGTTGGATTGAATAATCGCGGCAATTCAAATTTATGAATTCCTACCCCCGACTTCATTGGGAAAAAGATGCGATTCCATTTCTGTAATTCGTCCAAATAACTTATGGGAAATAGTTTACCGGTAAAAAACGCTTCAATAAACACTAACATATCACTTGAGGTTGAAACAATGCCTCCATCGGGTCCAAAGGAGGTCATGGCTTTCGGAATACTAAATGGTTTTGTTTTGTAGTATAGTGTTTTAGGAATTCTGTCTGTTGAATCCAAGTACAAATACGTTTGCCCTAAGTTTAGAGGATTGAAAATCAATTCTTCACAATTTTTTGAATACAATTTCCCAGTAATACTTTCAATTATTTTTCCTAACAACTGAAAATTAGCATCTGAATAATGGGCTTTTCCTTTGGTTCCAGGGGCAAAAAAAGGCTTCATGGCCTTTGTCCTCGCTATGGATTGTTCAAAAGTCCAATACTGATCGTTTCCAGTAATAAGTTCATGTTCTAAACTTTTACCATTGGTTCCTTTGTTTTGAAAATAGTCGGGCAAACCAGAAGTGTGTGAAAGTAAATGATTTATGGTTAGGTCGAAAGAGTATTCATGTGTTTTATAAACATGCAGTCCTTTCAAAATCGAACTATCCAAATACTTACTTACCTTTTCTTCCAAGTTAATTTTGCCTTGCGACCTTAAATTTAAAATTATGGCTGTTGTAAAAAGTTTGGTTGTACTTGCAATAAAAAAAGCTTGGTTTAAAGTAATATTTCCAGATGCACCATGCCAGGTAAAACTATCCTTTTTAATGGCGAAGTTTGCTCCAAATACTTTCTTCTCATCCACCGTTTTATCCAAAATAGCTTGTAATGCCTTTTCATTTGCAAATTGCTTTTTAACAGTATTTGCTTGGCCAAAAGCTAGGCTACCTGCACTTAGCATCACGATTAAAAGAAAGCTGTTCTTCATCTGTAGTAAATAAATAAAGGTTAAAATTTTGGATTAAATCAAAAATAATTATGGCCTAAAACTGGAAATATATAAAGGGTTGAACCTCGCTACTGGCAATTTGATAAACAACAACAATTATAAACGCTACAACACCAACCTTTAATACCAAAGGAAACATACTGAATTTTTCCTCCAGCAACAATTTGTATACACGTGGGATAAAATGGAGCGCATAACCCACTAAAATAAAGGTAAAAACTTTCCAATACGATTGAGTTTTCAAAACTAAATCTGCAAAAGAGAAATTATGTAAAATTCTATCCAACATGGTTTTTACAGTTGGCACATCGTCAGCACGAAAATAAATCCAGCAGAAACAAACAAAATGGAAGGTAACAATACCTGCTATTAAATTATAAATCTTGCTATTTTCCTTGCCGGCCCAAGGCACATAAGATAACCAAGCCTTATGAATAGCCAATCCAATTCCATGCAATGCTCCCCAAATAATAAACTTATTGGCGGCCCCATGCCAAAATCCACCAATCAGCATGGTTACCATCAAATTTAAATTTGTAGTTGCCCCTGCCTTATTTCTTTGGGTAATTAATGGATGGAAGAATAATAATAAGGTTCCAATAGTCATTAAAACCGCCCAATAAAGCGCAAACTCGTGAAAATACCAATACGAAACAACCACGAAAAATATACCTGAAAACAACCAAGTACCAAAACTGCTTTTTCTATTACCACCTAACGAAATGTAAAGATAATCTTTTAACCAAGTGCTTAGAGAAATATGCCAGCGTCGCCAAAATTCTGTAATGGATAAGGAAACATAGGGCGAATTAAAATTGAGTGGAAGTCTAAAACCTAAGAGCAAAGAAACACCGATTGCCATATCACTGTAGCCTGAAAAATCACAATAAATTTGAATTGCATATCCGTAAACAGCCATCAAATTATCAAAACCAGAATAAAGTTGCGGATCATCAAATACCCGATCAACAAAATTGATACTGATATAATCTGAAATAACTGCTTTTTTGATAAATCCTCCCATAATTAGGAAAATTGCATGACCAAATTCGCGTTCTGTTAAACTAAATTTCTTAGAAATTTGAGGAATAAAATCAATGGCTCTTACAATAGGGCCGGCAATTAACTGTGGAAAATAAGTTACAAAAAAACCAAAATCTAAAATATTCTTAGCCGGCTCGATGCGCTTGGTATAAACATCAATTGTATAACTTAAGGTTTGAAACGTAAAGAAAGAAATACCAACCGGCAAAACTATTTTATTGATATCTAAATAGGTTCCAAAAAGATTATTGGAAGCGATGTAGAATATATTTTGTGGTTGAAAATGGGTTCCAAATAAATCATTGGCAATTCCGGCGAAATAATAGGTGTACTTAAAAAAGGCTAAGAGCCCCAAGTTTATGACCAAACTAATAATTAAAAACACCATTCTCCGAGCCTTGCTTTTTGAATTATGAATTGCATTAGCCAGGTAGAAATCATAAATAGTTGAAAGTACTAAAAGTGAAAAAAACCAGCCTCCGGTGCGGTAATAAAAAAACACCCCAAAACAAATAAGGTAAAAACTTCGAAGGTTTAACCGATTGTGTATGGCGGCATAAATACCGTACATGATGGTAAAAATAAATACAAACAAATACTGGCTAAACAGTAAGGGGGACGTTTCCGAAAAAACAAATATGTTCTTTAGTGTTAACATTGATTAATCTATATCACTCGTTTTTAACTCTTTACTCTAAATATTTAACGCTTCATGGTCATTTCGTATTCTTCACATTTAATCGGTTCCATTCTTTAAAAACCTTACTTAAATTAGTGCCATCAATTAGCTTTCTGTATTTTTCTATTCTCTAACTACTTTAATTTATTCAAATCCAAAATTATAAAAACTAATTAAATCTCTTTTCATAAGCATCCATTATTGCCCTATACAATAGTTGCCCTTGCACTTCGTACCCTTTTTTTGTAAAATGCACAAAGTCTGTTCGTCCTAGTCCTTGCTTGGCCCAACTTTTCATGGAATAATTGCCACCCATTACTTGATTAAAATCCCAAATACTGCAATTGTATTCCTCTGCCAACTCATAAAGCACTGTTCTGTAAGAATCGTTATTTGAATTATGGGAGCCATTGTTTAAGAAAAAATCACCCGGAGATACCAATAATATCGAAACACCCGGTTTTGCAGTGCGGATATTATCAAGCATGGTTCTTAAATTATCTTTAATACAAAATCTACAATATCTGCTTTCGGACACAAAATTATCGTTAGTTCCTAGAGAAACAATAACCAAATCGGGTTCTAAGGCTTGCAATTGCGATGTAAACATATTGCAACGATTATAGGATTTTGTGAATGCTCCATTCAATCCAACAGCGTGGTAAAGTAAGCCCGGATTATCATTTTCTAAGCTAACTCCATAAAACTGAAAGAAATTTTGCCCAGGAAATGCTTTAATCAACTTCATATTTAAGGTATCCTGAGGCTTGTTAAAAAAAAACTCCGAATATCCGTTTCGTTTCGGTTGTTCATCAAAGTAAAATTTCGGGTCTCTATTATTTGTAAAAACCGGTAAAAAACTTGATTCGTCGGTTTGATAAAACATCTTTATTTTGGTAAAACTGTAATCTGTATTACCAATGCGATCCGAATCAATGTTCATAAACGCATTGCTGTCGCGTGTCATAATCATTAATCCATTTAAACCCATATTACAACCTTCAATAGATTGTATGGCCTTGCAATTGTTCCATTTTCCTCCAAAAGTAACACTGTAATTAATCGGATTATTGGTATTTGCCATTCGAAAAGGAAAAACAAACCCTCGTCCTCCGTTTCCAAAAGTTTGTTGAAATAAAGTTCTCGCTTCGGCTGTCAAATAATCGGCCTGAATGTGTGAGTCACCAATATGAACAATATTTATTTTGCCTTTTCGTGATTTTACAAAATGGTCTAAGCGATTAAAAAACGAGAACAAATATTGGTCTGTGCCTTTAGAGATAAGGTTCTTATCGTATTCAATACAAGAGTAAACTTCTTCAAAAATAGAAATCGTGTTGCGCTGAGCAGAAAATGAAGTGAATAACATAAAAGCCACGATACCCGAAAGTATCCCCCACCATTTATGTTTCACTACCTCCAACGCAATCAATTAATTGTATTTACCGTTGTATTTATCCTTAATATCTTTAACGATGAGTCTAACTTCTTGCTCGTGTTCCATATTGCAAATCAAAATGGCATCATCACTATTAACCACAAGCAAATCGGATACACCTTGCAAAACGATAACATCTTTTGAAAAATTATAAATCAAACAATTTTTAGTTTCGCGATTAATCACATTATGACCGATAACTACATTTTGATTTTCACCAACTTTTACAATTTCTTTAACAGAACGCCAAGTTCCTAAATCACTCCAACCAAAGGAAGAAGGTATTACGAAAACATTTTTAGCTTTCTCAATAATTCCATAATCAATCGAAACTGCCGAACAAAGGGGATAACTTCTGGCGATGTACTCCTGTTCCTGATTTGTAAAATAGAACTTTCTACCTGCAATAAACAATTCATGGATTTCAGGCAAATAGGTCTCAAATGATTGAATCCACGTTTTAGCATTGCTTAAAAAAATGCCGGCATTCCATAAAAAATCGCCGCTCTGAATAAAGGTTTCGGCAATATCCTGCGTAGGTTTTTCGGTAAATGTTTTAACTCTATAAATATTTTGTTCTTCTTCTTCGGTGTAAAATTGAATATATCCATAACCTGTATCAGGGCGGGTGGGATGGATTCCTAAGGTAACGATTGCATCATTCTCACTAACAAAATCAAGCCCTTCACTTATCTTATTTAAAAAAATAGGTTCGTCGGTTATTAAATGATCTGAAGGCAACACGGCAATATTTGCATTGGGGTGTTTGGAAAAAATTTTATAAACCGAATAAGCAATGCATGGTGCGGTATTTTTTAATGCTGGTTCTAAAAGAATATTTTCACTTAATATTTTGGGTAATTGATTCTTTACGAGTTGAAGGTAATCTTCGTTGGTAACCAAATAAATTTTATCATTATCAAACAAATGACTCAAACGGTCGTAAGTCATTTGAATTAACGTTTTTCCAGTTCCTAAAATATCTAAAAACTGTTTGGGGTTATCGGTGCGACTAACAGGCCAAAACCTGCTTCCAATGCCACCCGCCATTATTACGGCATAATTTTCACTCATTGTTTCTTAGCTAATTCCTTCATTGTTCAAATCATGAAAATGAACGATACCTTTATAACGTTCATTCTCTGTTACTATTATCTGTGTAATCTTGCGTTCCGTCATAACGGTTGCCGCTTCAATTGCCATCGCTGATGAATCAAGACACACCGGATTTTTCGACATAATATTGGAGGCTTTAAGATCTCTAATCAAATCATGTTTTTCTAACATCCGACGAATATCACCATCCGTAATTATTCCCAACACTTTATGATCATAATCCGTAACGGCCGTTGCTCCTAATCGTCCTTGGGTTATTTCGACAATAACTTTTCGTATATCATCGTCCATTTTTACTTCAGGACTCGAATTGTTCAGAATGAAATCGTTTAAGGTAAGGTAAAGTTGCTTTCCTAAGGCCCCTCCGGGATGATATCTGGCAAAATCAGAAGACGAAAAATTTCTGGCCTTTAACAAACAAACAGCCAACGCATCACCCATTGCCAATTGAGCAGTGGTGCTAGATGTGGGTGCCAAGTTATTCGGACAAGCCTCCATTTCCACCGTAGTATTCAAAACAAAATCACTTTGGACCGCCAAATACGAGTTAATGTTTCCAACCATTCCAATTAAAATATTGCCACCCTTTTTAAGCAAGGGTACTAAACTTTTAATTTCAGGCGTTTCACCACTTTTCGAAATACAAAGTACAATATCGGCACTTTGTATCATTCCTAAATCACCGTGTATAGCATCTGCAGCATGCATAAAAAGCGAAGGTGTTCCAGTGCTGTTAAGCGTTGCAACTATCTTGGCCGCAATAATTGCCGACTTTCCAATCCCTGTAATTACCAAACGCCCTCGACTATTCAGAATTTGTGTTACTGATTCTGCAAAATTATCGTCTATAAAATTTTGTAGATTTTTTACAGAATCTGATTCAATCTGCAAGGTTTTTAAACCATTTTGTTTTATTTCGCGGAAATTCTCCAAAAAGCCCCTAAATTTGGGCTGCAAAAATAAATATATTGCTTGCAACTTTAATAACCAAATAATAATTTAGTGGAGTTAAAAATAGAAATTAATTAGAGAGTATATAAAATGAATGTTGAAGTGTTGGATTTAAAAGAGAGATTAAAGGAATTTTTCGGTTTTGATAGTTTTAAGGGTAACCAAGAAAAGGTAGTTCAGTCCATTATGAATGGCGAAGATTGCTTCGTTATTATGCCCACAGGTGCAGGTAAATCATTATGCTACCAGTTACCGGCGTTAATAAAAGACGGAACAGCTATTATCATTTCACCCCTTATCGCCTTGATGAAAAATCAGGTTGATTTAATTCGTGGGTTTGGAGATAATGATGCTGTTGCGCATTTTCTTAACTCGTCATTAACTAAAACCGATACCCTAAAAGTTAAGAGTGATGTTACCTCTGGCAAGACTAAATTGCTTTACGTTGCACCCGAAACTTTGAAAAAAGAGGAAACAGTAGAATTTTTGCGTTCTATTAAGGTATCATTTGTTGCGGTGGATGAAGCGCATTGTATTTCGGAATGGGGACATGATTTTAGACCGGAATATCGTCGTATCAAACAAATTATCAAATCGATTGATGATGTACCTATTGTAGCATTAACGGCAACTGCAACTCCAAAAGTTCAGTCTGATATACAAAAAAACCTGAATATGAACGATGCTATTGTTTATAAATCATCGTTTAATAGGGGCAATTTGTATTATGAAGTAAGAGAAAAAGGCAAAAAAGATAAAACACTAAAAGATATCTTGGGTATAATTAATGCCCGTCGTGGAAAATCAATCATAATCTATTGCTTAAGTCGCAAAAAAGTAGAAGAAATAGCCGCTATACTTGTAGCTAACGGTATTAAAGCACTTCCCTATCATGCTGGTTTGGATGCCAAAACCCGAGTATTTAATCAGGATTCTTTTTTGATGGAAGATGTGGATGTTATTGTTGCCACAATTGCCTTCGGAATGGGAATTGATAAACCGGATGTGCGCTGCGTTATACACTACGATGTGCCTAAATCTTTAGAAGGATATTACCAAGAAACCGGTCGTTCGGGCCGAGATGGGAAGGATGGAGATTGTATATTATTTTACAATCCCGCTGATACTGAGAAACTTGAAAAGTTTATGAAGGATAAACCGGTGGCCGAGAGGGAAATTGGTTCACAACTTATATTTGAAATGTCTAGCTTTGCAGAATCTTCGCAATGCCGGAGAAAAATACTTTTACACTATTTTGGAGAAGATTTTGATGACGAAAATTGTAACAAAATGTGTGATAATTGCAGACACCCAAAAACTATGCACGACGTAACACAGGAACTTAGCGATGTTCTGGAAGCCGTAAAGGAAACATCTGGAAAAGTTAACCAGGAACACATTATTGATTTAATCAGAGGTGAAAAATCTGATGAAGTTAAAGCATATCGACACGATAAACTTGAATCATTTGGTGTAGGAAAAGATAAGGACGCCAACTTTTGGAAAAGTGTGGTAAGACTTGCTTTACTTGAAAATTATATCAGCAAAAACATTGAAAACTATGGTTTGCTGAGTATAACCGCCTTAGGCGAAAAGTTTATCACAAACCCAAAAACTCTCAAACTTGCGATTGATCAGGAATTTGAAAAAGTTTCTGACGAAGATTACGAGCAGTTTCAAATTGAAAATGTTTACGATGAGCAACTCTTTATGCAACTTAAAGAATTGCAAAAAGCCGTTGCTAAATCCGAAAATCTGCCTCCCTATGTTATTTTTCAGGAAACAGCTCTTGAAGAAATGGCTACTAAATACCCAATTACCCTCGAAGAATTTGAAAATATTCAGGGTGTGGGTAAAAATAAAGCCAAAAAATTTGGAACACCTTTCGTAGCGGCCATCGCTCAATACGTAGAAGAAAATGAAATTGAACGACCGCAAGACATGGTGCTTAAAACCGTAGCCAACCGCTCAGGCAAAAAAATTCAAATCATTCAAAATATCGACAAAAAAGCAGACCTCGAAGATTTATGCATCTCGCTCGGTATGTCTTTTGATGAACTTCTTACCGAACTCGAAAATATTGTTTACTCCGGTACAAAAATCAATATTAAATATTTTATTGATGAATTGATGGACGAAGCTACACAACGCGAAATTTACGACCACTTCCGAAAATCACAAATTGATGATGTTGATGAAGTTGTTGTAGCATTTGATGGCGAATTTACACACGAGGAACTCGGACTCATGCGAATTCAGTTCATTTCTGATGTAGCCAATTAAGATACAAAACAGTGAGTAGGTGCCGAAACCAAACCTTCCGACACCAACTCACTTCTATTAAAGCTAATCCCGGTTTAGTCTAAGGCCATAAATCGATATACCTCTAATATATAATCTTCCTAACACACCTAATACTCTCACCGTCCACCTCACACCTCACATCTCACATCTCACACCTCACATCTCACATCTCACATCTCACACCTCACATCTCATATCTAATATCTAAAAAATAAACGTGCCAAAATCCAATTTCATCAACGAACTGCGCTGGAGAAACATGCTTCACGACATTATGCCCGGAACCGAAGATCTCCTCATTAAAGAAGTCGTTACCGGTTATATTGGATTTGACCCAACCGCTGATTCTTTAGGTGTTGGAAACCTGGTTCAAGTTATGATGTTATTGCATTTTCAACAAGCCGGACACAAGCCCATGGCACTCATTGGCGGTGCTACCGGTATGGTTGGTGACCCAAGTGGAAAAAGTCAGGAACGAAACCTCCTCGACGAACAAACCCTACACCATAATTTGGCCTGCCAAAAAGCACAACTCGAAAAATTTCTGGATTTTAATTGTGGTGAAACTTCTGCAGTATTAATCAATAACTACGACTGGTTCAAAAATTTTAATTTCCTCAACTTCATTCGCGATGTGGGAAAACATATCTCTGTAAACTACATGCTTGCCAAAGATTCAGTAAAAAGCAGGCTCGATAGCGGTATGTCGTTCACCGAATTTAGCTACCAACTTGTTCAGGGCTACGATTTTTACTGGCTTTTTAAGAACAAAAACGTAAAGCTTCAAATGGGAGGAAGCGACCAATGGGGCAATATTGTTACCGGCACCGAACTTATTCGACGCAAAGCCCAAGGTGAAGCTTTTGCTTTAACCACCCCGCTTATTAAAAAAGCCGATGGAACAAAATTCGGTAAAAGCGAAGGAGGTAATATTTGGCTTGATGCCAAACGCACCTCACCTTATAAATTTTATCAGTTCTGGTTAAATGCAGCCGACGAAGATGTTAAAAATTATATCCGAATTTTTACCTTGTTCAATCAACAGCAAATTGAAGCACTTGAATTAGAGCATGATGCCGCCCCTCATTTGCGCCTATTGCAAAAAGCACTTACCAAAGATATTTGCATTCGTGTGCATTCCGAAAACGAATACCTTAAAGCCGTCGAAGCCTCCGAAATCCTTTTTGGAAAGGCAACCGCCGACTCTTTAAAATTTTTGGATGAAGATACCTTACTCGATATTTTCGATGGAGTTCCTCAATCAAAAATAAATATCGCAGACTTAGAAACCGGTATCAATATTATCGATTTACTTGTTGACAAATGTGCCGTTTTCCCTTCTCGTGGTCAGGCCCGCGACTTAATTAACGGCGGCGGCGTTAGCATTAACAAAGAAAAAGTAAACCATACCCAAGAAATCATAACCAAGGCTCAGCTTCTTGGTTCAAAATATATTGTAGCCCAAAGGGGTAAAAAGAACTACCATCTTATCATCGCAGAATCGTGAGCATTCATCTTTTAAACAATTTCAACGAAAACGGTCAACTTCTCAGCCCGATTTTACCCAATAACATTAAAAATTTTTTAATCGATATCGACGGCACCATTTCCGAAGATGTGCCTAACGAAGAACCAGAACGCATGCTTACTTGTGCCGAAATTCCCGGTGCCAAAGAGCATCTTAATAAATGGTACGATCAAGGTCATATCATCACGTTTTTCACCTCACGCCTTGAACAACATCGTGCCATTACTGAACAATGGCTCACCGAGCATGGCTTTAAATGGCATGGAATCATTTTTGGCAAACCTCGGGGTGGCAACTACCATTGGATTGATGATCGCTCCGTAAAAGCCACACGCTTTGTTGGCAAATTTACCGACCTCGTAAAAGTACACCGAGAAATCGAAGTCTTTAAAGACGATATCTAAACTTGTTTTTTAGTTTTGGGCGTTCCCCTACGGGTCGTGTCTTTCGCTGCTATCTTTTTGCTCGTTCCTCTCAAAAAGGATATCCGCTTCAACCACTAACGCAGTGCTGCTCATTTATAAAAATTCGTATTCCATTCATTACTTCCTTTTACTCAGTGTAAATTATAAAATAAGGAGGATCATCATTAATAGCTGGGGAGTAAGGTACCTTCTTTTTGTTCAGGAGCTTTTAGCAGGCGCAATAAAACGGTGCTTTAGGCGGTTTAGAAACTTCACCAGGACTAGTATGTACATATATCTAATCCGCTTATAAAAAATGTTTTAATGTCTTAAAAATCTTGGTTAGAAGAGATTAGGGGTGTGTTATTATAATACTCCCTAAAATCAGGACCAGTAGTAAAATTAAAAAAACATTTAATTTTACTACATATTATGCCAAAACAAACTCAACGCAAATTTACGCCTTAATTAAACTGGAGAGTTGTTCCTTAGTAAAATTTCAGCTTATATTTTGGCTTTTTCTGAGTTCAATTGTGTTTATTGGAAGTGGTGGTTTTCGGTTGCCCTAAAGTTTGGCAGATTTGCCATGGGCGGGTTTAATAGCGTGAATATGCTTGCTGAGACAAAAGTTACTATAACCTGATTCTATCTGCGGAGCCCGATACCCATGCCTATTGCAAAAATGCATTTCTGGCCTAGTGCCTCAACTTCTAATTCAGGCAGCAACGGGAGTTGATAAAATACACTAAACTTTAGGCCTAATTTTGAATTAATAATTTATTTGAATATGTATTTTTACCAGATAAAATAGTTAAGAAATAGATACCATTAGACAAATTTTCTGTTTGAACTATTATTCTAAAGTCTGTGGTTTTTGCGATTTTTGAGTAAACAATTCGTCCAGAAATATCTGTTAATTTAATTATTATATTATTTTCATCTTGCGAGGAATTCAAAAAAATCATAAATGTTCCATTGTTTGGATTTGGGAATACTTTCGAAATAAATTTACTTGAAATAATATGACTTGTGTCGCCTATCGGAGCTATACTTGATAGCGCATTGTGACGATATATTTGAGAATTGCAAATTGCACTAATATCAGCATCAGACATATGAAAGTTGACAATTTTGCCAATATCATTGCAAAGTGCTGGATTGGATGTATTGAAAATTTCAACTCCTGATGGTATTTCAACCCCGGGATTTATGTTTACCGAATTACCGGCCATTATCCTAACGCCTGTTAATATAATAGTGCCACTATCTATTTGAATATATTTTTTTGCATAAACATCTTTGTCTATAACATCTCCGCTTTTAAAAATTAAAGTATCTTTTGAATTAATTGTAGAAACAAAAAAAGGCTGGCCTACGTATCTTTTAGCATAATTGTTCCAAGCAATTAGAGGGGGATTTGAATTTAAAAAGTGTTTTTTTACAAGGTATTTACCGCCCGTAAACCCTGCCGATACCGAATTAGACAAATCAGGCATTTGAAAAGAACGAACAAAAACTATTGGGTCTCCGTTGGCATCTTTTCTGTTTAGTTTAATGTGTAATTTAATAAAAATACGAGGTGGTTTGTTGCGAAAAATGGTACTTGTAAAATTTCTATAAAACAAACTAAATGCTTGTTTCTGGAAACATTCTAAAGGAACATAAGGCGTTCTAAATCTGATATTTCCACCTGTAAATAATCCGTTATTTTTATTAAAATGATATGCGCTGTCCTCGTAGTCTAATTCAAGTCCTGTGTTTTCAATTCTCTTTATTATATCAACTGCTAAAAAGGAATCGGACGTGTTGTCCATTGTACTTAATCCAATTTTGCCAAATTCTACGGGCATTTGATCAATATCTTCGCATGGGCTTGTGATTGCTGAAAACACAATGGAGCTATCAAATTCCATAATATAGCTGGCCATGATACTTTCAACTTCCACATTTGCCGCTGGGTTAACCACATATTCCAATGGCTCGCTTAATCTATATTGTCTAATTTTGGGTATGGTTGGATTCATATTTTGATCCCAACTTGGAACATTGTAAAAAGGCTGGTATTCTGCATATTCCAAGGGTGGAACGTTCAATACATTAAAAACACCAAGTATATTATTATATGTGGGAATAAAATTTACGCCGCCAGTTTTGGAACCCGGAGTAAAGAATAGTTTCGTTGAATTAATTGCATCAGTTTGAATAGTGCCTTTTAACAACAGATTTGCTTGAAAACTGATGGGTGTAGTTGCACTCTTTGCTGTATTGGTTGTAGAACCACCAGCAGAAAAGAAGTCCACTAAAGTAATAGCTACGCCTACGTAAGGCAGCAATTTTGCTACATCCTTAAAAGGCTTTGAATCTTCAGTTGGTAACAATGTGAATACCGCTTTCCAAAAGTTAGGGTCAAGTTTGGCTCTATCAAAGTCCTTATATACTGAATCACCAATAATCCATCCATCGTAATCATAGAAAATTTCCTTTTTAAACTTTTTTTGAAAAGCAGTGTCTTGCTGTTGTAAAAATTTTACCACTTCTTTTTGATATCCATCCCACTCTTTGTAGGCCTTCTGACCTTGTTTTGCACCAGCCGCCAAATCAAATTCTCCAACTGTAAATAATGATTTTCTGGCAGAAGGAGTGCCTGTGCCATTTGTTCCACTTTCCGTTACTTTTTGATCTAATACCCCGTTCAAAGTGGCATTAATAGCTGAGGTTGTAATAATTCGGGCTTGAATTTCAATTTTAGAATCTTCTGATAGGTGGCAGGTGCAAGGGTCATAGGCAATATAAATCTTCGGTAGCGTAATAATTAGGGACCAAAAAATTATATGTTGGGCTGAAACTAATGAGTGGAATTGAAATAGGATTCAAATTCTGGAAGAGAGCAGTTTTTCTGGTTCCATAACTGAAAATTATCCTAATGGCCGCAATGTTGGCTTTTTTATCGCTTGGTTTTTCTGTTGCCAAAAAAAACACCCTTAATTTACCTGTATATTTATTATACAAGGCATAAAAAGGATTTTCTGTGGCTTGGGATATACCACCCGGCAAGCCAAAATCTTTTGCCAGCAGTTCCCAACCATCCTCTGGCCAAAAATCTTTGTCAGTTGCTGCAATTGTTTGCT
>Ga0209181_10003681_pt1 | contig 23371 bp, 8 predicted proteins | sample MAT05_FD_187208 | JGI IMG/M metagenome (GOLD analysis project Ga0209181, IMG submission 187208) | Freshwater microbial communities from Lake Fryxell liftoff mats and glacier meltwater in Antarctica - MAT-05 (SPAdes) (version 2) | ecosystem: Environmental > Aquatic > Freshwater > Ice > Liftoff...
CCACCGACAACAGCGAGCCCGCCACCCAATGACCACCGCGCCCCGTTCTTCAGCCTATCTCGAAGGCCTCGTTCGCGAGCTGTGCAAGCTCCCGAAGGAGACCGAATGGCTGGAGCTCAAGGTCGGCAATGATCAACCTGAGTCGATCGGCGAATATGTGTCGGCCTTGTCGAACAGCGCCGCGCTGGCAGGCAAGCCGTCGGGCTATATCGTCTGGGGCGTGCGCGACGACGATCACGCGGTCGTCGGCACTCGATTTTCGCCGCACACCTCCAAGGTCGGGAACGAAGCGCTGGAGAGCTGGCTGCACCACCTGCTCACGCCGCGTATCGACTTCACGTTCCACGAGCTGACGGTCGATGGTGAGGCCGTCGTATTGCTGGAAATCCCGGCCGCGAGCCACCTGCCGGTAGCGTTCAAGGCGACCGAGCACATCCGCATCGGCTCCAACAAGAAGCCGCTGAAGGGCTTCCCCGAGAAGGAGCGCGCGTTGTGGCGCCTCTTCGAGCACACGGCTTTCGAGCGTGGCTGCGCCGCCGAGCGGCTCGACGCGGTCGAGGTCCTGCTTCTCCTGGACTATCCGACCTATTTCCGGTTGTTGAAGCTGCCGCTGCCCGACGGCCATCAGAGGATCCTCGCGGCGCTTCACGCCGACTCTCTCGTCGAGCCGTGCCCAGCCGGTGGCTGGAACGTCACGAACCTCGGCGCGGTGCTGCTCGCAAACCGGCTACGCGACTTTCCGAGCGTTGCCAGGAAGGAGCTGCGCGTCATCGTGTATCGCGGCACATCGCGCGTCGAGACCGAGCGCGAGCTGCCCGAGCCGCGCGGCTATGCCAGCGCGTTCAACGATGTCATCGGGCGCATCATGACGGTGCTGCCGGCGCGCGAGGTCCTGCGTGGCGCCATCCAGCACAAGCTCGCCGACTACCCCGAGGTGGCGGTGCGCGAGCTCCTCGCCAACGCCCTCATCCATCAGGACTTCACGGTCACGGGCGCGGGGCCGATGGTCGAGGTCTTCGATGGCTGGATCGAGATAACGAATCCGGGTGAGCCGCTGGTCGACACGGGGCGCTTTCTCGATACGCCGCCGAAGTCCCGCAACAACACCCTCGCGTCGCTGATGCGCCGCCTGGATCTCTGCGAGGAGCGTGGCAGCGGCATCGACAAGGTGCTGACCCACATCGAGATCGCGCACTTGCCAGCCCCCCTCTTCGAGGTGCCTCCGGGCTTCACGCGTGCATCGCTTTTTGGACCGACGCCACTGGCGACCATGCCCAAGGAGGGGCGCATTCGCGCTTGCTACTGGCATGCCTGTCTTCGCTACGTACAGAAGGGCTACCTGACCAACACGTCGCTGCGCGCGCGCTTCGCGATCGAGGACCAGAATCGTGCCGCCGTGTCGCGTTTCATTCGCGACGCGGTCGCCGCCGGATTCATCAAGCCGCATGACCCGGATGCGGCTCCCAAGCACATGAAGTACATGCCGTGGTGGGCATGAGCATCGACTCGCCACGCCCGAGAAGGCTACTTGATGGCTACTTGACGCTAGGGTGCCCCTTCGCCGCGCCTGCTGCGTCAGTTCGATTGATTTCAACTAGTTGCTGGGCAGGGGGTAGCAGCCGGCTACTTGATGGCTACTTGATGCGGGCGCACGAGCTGGCTCGTTCTTCACCTGAAAAGTGCGACATTTCGAGTGGTTGGCCCTATTGACGGGCAATTGATGGGAGCCTGAGCCATGCCGACCGACACTAGCGAGAAAGGTCTGGAATCGTTGATCATCCGGGCGATGACCGGGCGGACCGACCTGCTCAGCCCGCCGCACGTCGTGGGCATGGTGGGCGCGCCGGTGGCGGGCGGCACCGGCTGGCTGTCGGGCGACGCCAAGCACTACGAGCGGGAGCACTGCGTCGACCTGGTGCAGCTCCAGGGGTTCGTGGCGGCGACACAGCCCAAGCTGGTCCTTGCGTTGGGCCTCGAGACCGATGGGCCGACGCGGCTGAAGTTCCTGGCGCGGCTGCAGGGCGAGGTCAGTAAGCGTGGGGTCATCGATGTGCTGCGCAATGGCGTCGAGCACGGCGCGCACAAGCTGGCCTTGTTCTATGGCACGCCGACGCCGGGCAATGCCAAGGCGGTCGAACGACACGCGCGCAACCGCTTCAGCGTGACCCGACAACTTCGCTACAGCCGCGACGAGACGGCGCTGTCGCTGGACCTGGTGCTGTTCATCAACGGGCTGCCGGTGTTCACGTTCGAGCTGAAGAACAGCCTGACGAAGCAGACGATCGCGGACGCGGTCGAGCAGTACAAGCGTGACCGCGACCCGCGCGAGAAGCTGTTCGAGCTGGGGCGGTGCGTGGCGCACTTCGCGGTCGATGACCAGACGGTGCGGTTCTGTACGGCGCTGACTGGCAAGACGTCGTGGTTTCTGCCGTTCGACCAGGGCTACAACGACGGGGCAGGCAATCCGCCGAACCCGAATGGGATAGCGACCGACTTCTTGTGGCAGCGCATCCTCACGCCGGCGGGCCTGACCGACATCCTCGAGAACTATGCGCAGGTGGTGGTCCAGAAGGATCCAAAGACGAAGAAGGAAAAGCGCACGCAGCTGTTCCCGCGCTATCACCAGCTCGACGTGGTGCGAAAGCTGCTGGCCGATGTGCGCGCGTACGGGGCGGGCAAGCGCTATCTCATCCAGCACTCGGCGGGCAGCGGCAAGTCGAACTCGATCGCCTGGCTGGCACATCAGCTCATCGGGGCGAGCCATGAAGACGCGCTGGTGTTCGACTCGATTATCGTCGTGACCGACCGGCGCATCCTCGACCAGCAGATCCGCGACACCATCAAGCAGTTCGCGCAGGTGGGCGCGACGGTAGGCCACGCCGACGCCTCCGGGGACCTGCGCAAGTTCATCGCCGCGGGCAAAAAGATCATCATCTCGACCGTGCAGAAGTTCCCGTTCATCCTCGACGAGATTGGCAGCGATCACCGGGGACGCAGCTTCGCCATCATCATCGACGAGGCCCACTCGAGCCAGGGCGGCAAGGCGTCGGCGGCAGTGTCGCTGGCACTCTCGGAGGGCGGCGCGGCGGAAGAGGAGGAGACGCCCGAAGACCGCATCAACCGCATCATGGACAACAAGAAGCTGTTGCCGAACGCCAGCTACTTCGCGTTCACCGCGACACCGAAAGCGAAGACGCTGGAGACGTTCGGGCAGCTCGCGGACGCGCCGGGGGCCGAGGCGAAGCGGCGGCCGTTCCACAGCTATACGATGAAGCAGGCGATCCAGGAGGGCTTCATCCTCGACGTGCTCGCGAGCTACACGCCGGTCGACAGCTATTACAAGCTGGTCAAGACGGTGGAAGACGACCCCGAGTTCGACACCAAGCGGGCGAAGAAGAAGCTGCGGCAATATGTCGAGAGTCACGAGCACGCGATTCGGCTCAAGGCCGAGATCATGGTCGACCACTTCCACGACCAGGTGATCGCCAAGCTGAAGGTCGGCGGCAAGGCGCGGGCGATGGTGGTGACCAACGGCATCGAGCGCGCCGTCCAGTACTTCATGGCATTCAAGTCGTATCTCGCGGAGCGCAAGAGCCCGTACCGGGCGATCGTGGCATTCTCGGGCGAGCACGACTATGGCGGCAAGGCCGAGACCGAAGCGACGTTGAACGGGTTTCCGTCCAATGACATCGCGGACCGCATCAAGGAGGAGCCCTATCGGTTCCTCATCTGCGCGGACAAGTTCCAGACCGGCTACGACGAGCCGCTCCTCCACACGATGTACGTCGACAAGACGCTGTCGGGGATCAAAGCCGTACAGACATTGTCGCGGCTCAATCGCGCGCACCCGGCCAAGTACGACACATTCGTGCTCGACTTCATGAACGACCCGAAGAGCATCGAGGCGTCGTTTGGCGACTTCTATCGCACGACAATCCTGAGCGGCGAGACCGATCCGAACAAGCTGCACGACCTGAAGGCGACGCTGGACGCCGCGCAGGTCTACAGCGACGAGCAGGTCGTGACGTTGGTCGACCGGTATTTGGGGGGCGCGGACAGGGACCAGCTGGACCCGATCCTGGACGCGTGCGTCGTCACCTACAAGGACGAGCTCGACGAGGATGGCCAGGTGACTTTCAAGGGCCGCGCCAAAGCGTTCGTGCGGACGTATGGGTTCCTGGCGAGCATCCTGCCGTTCAGCAATGTCGGCTGGGAGCGTCTCGCGACGTTCCTGACGTTCCTCATTCCGAAGCTGCCGGCGCCCAAGGACGAGGACTTGTCGAAGGGGATCCTCGAAGCGATCGACATGGACAGCTATCGCAACGAGAAGCAGGCGACGCAGCGGATCGGGCTGGCCGATAGCGAGGCGGAGATCGAGCCGGCGGCGGTGTCGGGCAGTGGGCACAAGCCCGAGCCAGAGCTCGATCGACTATCCAACATCATCAAGGTGTTCAACGACCACTTCGGCAATATCGCGTGGCAGGACGCCGACCGGATCCGCAAGATGATTAGCGAGATCCCCGGCAAGGTCGCAGGCGATGTCGCCTACGACAATGCGCGCAAGAACTCCGACAAGCAGAACGCACGTATCGAGCTCGACAAGGCGCTGAGCCGGGTGCTCATCGGGGTGATGAAGGACGACACCCAGCTCTTCAAGCAGTGGAGCGACAACCCGAGCTTCCGGCGCTGGCTGTCGGACATGGTGTTCAACGAGACGTATGAGTCGCGGCCCATCGGGTAGTCCTGGGGCAGCGGGATGTTGCGCACAGCGAGAAGTGATGACCTGACGATGAGTATAGGAAAAACAAAGCACCAGCGCCGGGTACGAAGGGCACACAGTCGCACACACTGGGCTGCGAGGACTCCCGGCGACGCACCTTTCGGGGGTCTGGACGCGGTAGACGGAGCGTTGTCGCGGCGTCCGTGGTCCTTGTTCGGTCGGTCGGTGATGCAGTAGACGCACCTCTGCGTTCGGCCGGTTGACGGTCGCTTCGCGGGCGGCTGACGGGCCGCTCAGTCTTAGGGCCCGCCGCAAAACTACTGGATCGATTTGCCGTCTCCACCAGAAGGTCTAATGGTGTAGTTCCAATCACCATGAAAAACGTCGGGAACGAGATTGACCTCCGCCGGCCCAAGGTATCAACGGCAGCTCATACACGTTTCGACGGTTGGTCAAATGAGCCTTGCGCATGTTCAGGAACAGGCCCACCGTGCTCACACGGGCCCGATTGCGGTGAGCAAGCTGTCATGTGACCCGACGCCAAATCCCATCGCAGCAGGCTCCGTCGTCCCCGGAACACTCTGCGCCGCCCCCACTCATTGAGCCATGCTACCCCTGCGTAGCCGCGCGCTCGCCGATGTCGCCTACGGCGGTCGCGCCTGCGCGGATGGCGACCTGCCTGTCTCGGTCTCGTCACGACCCAGATCGATCATCGTCTACAAGGAAGCCGTCATGATTGCCTATTCGTCCGACGACTCGTCTGCATCCTGTGAGCGTCGTCCCCGCGACGCGGAACATCGAGCGCGCACACGACGCGGGGTGAGCTGGGCATGGGGGCGCACACGCGCGCTCCTCGCGGCGCTGGTCACGCTCGGGACGGTCGCGATCGGCGGGTCGGCGCGGGCCGACGACTGCCCCGCCGACCCGAACAAGACCGCTCCAGGCGCGTGCGGCTGCGGCTACCTCGAAACCAACCCGTGCTCGTTCGCGGTGACCGTCGAGCACTACGATACGGCCGGCAACGCGCTGGGCAGCTTCGTGTACGATGCCGTGGGCCAGCCGTCGGGCATGGGCTCGGCGGCCATCGTCAACCCGGCGGGAGCTTTCACGGGCTTCCAGGCCGCGCCGTTTGCGACGACGCTGCCGAGCGGTGGCGTGGCGCGCTTCATTGGCAATTACCTGGGTGTCGAGCGGAACGCCTATATCGACCTCAGCAGCTTTGCGCCAGACCGCGTGGCGACGGTGGGCACGACCGGGGCCGTTACCGTTTCGGCGTCGACCAGCGGCGCGCGCGTCCGCTTCCTCTGGGACTTCAAGCGGGTCGACGTCCAGGCCGTCGATGCCCTCGGCAACGCGCTGACGAACATCGTGTTCGATTCGGCAGGCGATCTGTCCGGCACGGGCCTCGCGCAGGTGATTCACCCCCTGGCGGCCTCCGGGTGGAAACCCGAACCCTATTGGACCACATTCGCCAACGGCACGGGCGTGACGCGCTTCATCGGTCAGTACCTCGGCTTCGATGCCAACGGCTACATCGACGTCGGCGCCCTCGGGACCAATGGTCTGGCGACCGTGAATGCGATGACCGGGAACGTGACCCTGGGCATCGTCGATCCGAACCCGGGAGTGCGCAGCAACGCGAGCTTTGCAGACGACGCATTCGCTGGGGCCTGGGCCAATGGCTACATCGCCGGCGGCACTTCGCCCGCCTTCAATTGGGGCTCGATCGCCACCCAGGTCTTCCCGAACGGTGGTAATACCACGGTCGCCGACCCAGATCCGGTCCTCGAAGCGACCATCAGGAATCGCGGGGACAGCACCGTACACACCTACGGGCTCATGCCGACGGCGACCTGGAACCCGTCGACCCAAGGCCCCATCAAGAATCTCAGCGTAAGCTACGACATCCGGCTGCGCAGCATCAAGGGCGCGAATCCTTATGGGTCGACGCCCATCACGGTGCAGCCGAGCTTCGCCGGCAACGCGCAATTCGCGATCGAACAAGGTGGCGTCATCTACGCTCCGTCGCTTGGCTTCGTATGCCCGCTCCAAAGCAACTGCAACACCTGGCGAACCAAGAGTGGGAGCTGGAACGCGGTGACCCAGATCGGCGCGCTCAGCAATCGCATCGGCAATCCAGGGGCACCCGCATTGAACCTGGCGAATGGAGGCCCGATCAGGTTCGGCATCGTGATCGGCCTTTCCGGTGGCAGCCCGGGTTGGGACTTCGATTACGTCTATGAGGCCGACAACTTCTCGGTCACGCTCGAAGTCGAGCGGATTCCGCCCCCCGCCGTCCGGTTCGTCTTCGACCTCATGCCGGTCACGGTCGATTTCTACGACACCGATGGGCAGGCCCTCACCGGGGGCAATTGCTATGTCGGCCACCCGGCGGCGCCGTCCGCCTACCAGCCGCAACCCTTCTCGACGACATTTGCCAGAGGCACGGGTTCGGTGCGGTTCATCGGCAACTACCTGAGCTACACGCGCGATCTGAACATCGACGTCCGAGACATCGCTCCGAACGTGCTGGCGAGCGTGAACGCTACCACGGGCGCCGTCACCTACAGCTCTTCGACGACCGGCGCGCGCGTCAGGTTCGTGTTTCCTTCGCCCGACTCATGCCCGAACGACCCGAGCAAGACTGAGCCCGGCGTCTGCGGCTGCGGCACGCCCGAATCCTACGCCGGGTCCGTATGCAACACCGGCAACGCCGGTCCGTGCGCGGCGGGCGTCGGGTCCTGCTCGGGTGGCGCTGCCCACTGCGACCAGACCTACATCGCGGCGGACTCCGACGAGACGTGCGACGGGATCGACGACGATTGCAACGGCGCGGCGGACGAAGCCTACCTCAGCCTCGACACCACCTGCGGTGTTGGCGCCTGCGCGGCGACCGGTGCGACCTCCTGCACGAACGGCAGCGTGGCCAACAGCTGCACGGCGGGTACGGCGGCGGCTTCGGACGCGAGCTGCAACGGCATCGACGACGACTGCGACGGCGCCAAAGACGAGGACTTCGCGAGCCTGCCGACGACGTGTGGGCTCGGCGAATGCGCCACTCATGGCACCACGACCTGCCTCGGCGGGGTCCCCGGCGATAGCTGCGTGCCGCTGCCTGCGGGCTCGCCCTCGCCGACCGCATCGTTTGGCGGCATCGCCTTCCCGCAAGGGGTCAGCTCGTTTGCCGACGAGGTCATCGACTTCGACCCGTTCTTCTCCGGCGGGCCCCGCGCCACACATCCGAACCTCCAGGACCCGGCCCAGGCCCTCGGCGCACCGGACTGGAACGGAGACAGCGAGACCGGCGCGGTGACTCTCGGCAACGGCGGCCGCGTGACCCTGCGCTTCCGCGACAACGCGCTCACCGGCAGTGGCACACTGGCCCCCGACCTCCACATCTTCGAGGTCGGCGGGGACGTCGAGGCGACTTCCGTCGAGATCAGCCGCGACGGCGTGACCTGGATCTCCATCGGACAGGTGGCCGGCGCCACCGCGAGCCTCGACATCGACCACATGGGCTTCGGCCCGGCCGATGCGTTCAAGTACGTGCGCCTCACCGATGACCCCAACCAGGGCAATGACTCCTCGCCGGTCTATATCGGCGCGGACATCGATGCGGTCGGGGCCATCGCCTCGCTGCGGGTCACGGCCGACGACGACTGCAACGGCCTCGACGACGACTGCGACGGCACGCCCGACGACGACTTTGTTGGCACTGAAACCACCTGCGGCACCGGGGCATGCGCGGCGACCGGCGCGACCAGCTGCGAAAACGGCGGTGTCGCCGATAGCTGCACGGCGGGTACCGCGGCCGCTTCCGACGCGAGCTGCAACAACGTCGATGACGACTGCAACGGTCACATCGACGACGGCTACGTCGGCACCGCGACCTCGTGCGGCGTCGGCGACTGCGCGGCAACCGGGCTCACGACGTGCGTGAACGGCGCGACGGGTGACTCGTGCGCGGCGGGCACGGCGGCCGCTTCGGATACGACCTGCGACGGGATCGACGACGATTGCAACGGCGTCGCCGACGACAGCGACGGTGACCACGACGCGACGCCTGACTGCGGCGATGGCTGTGCGACGGACCCGGCCAAGATCGCGCCGGGCCAGTGCGGCTGCTTCGCGCTCGAGACCGACAGCGACGCGGACGACACGGCCGACTGCAATGACGGTTGCCCGCAGGATGCGCTCAAGCTGCTGGCCGGGAGCTGCGGTTGCGGCACGGCCGACGACGACGTCGACGGGGACCTGGTGCTCGGCTGCCATGACGACTGCCCGACCGAGGCGGACGCCGACCAGGCCGACTTCGACGCCGACCACCTCGGCGACGCGTGCGACCCGGACGACGACAACGACGGCGTGCTCGACACGACCGACAATTGCCATTTCGTGGTCAACGGCGACCAGGAGAACCTTGACGGCGACGCGCTCGGCGATATCTGCGACCCGGATATCGACGGCGATGGCATTCTCAATGGCACCGACAATTGCCCGCTCGCCGGCAATGGCGACCAGCTCGACACCGACGCGGACAGCGCCGGCGACGCCTGCGACACCGATGACGACAATGACAACGTGCCCGACACGGTCGACAGCTGCCCGCTGGTCGTCAATGCCGACCAGCTCGACAGCGACACCGACGGGCCGGGCGACGCGTGCGATGACGACGACGACAACGACGGCGTCCTGGACAGCGACGACGTCTGCCCGTTGGTGGCCGACCCGGCGCAGACCGACAGCGATGCCGATGGCTACGGCAATCTCTGCGACGACGATGACGACAACGACGGCGTGCTGGACCTCACCGACAACTGCCAGTTCGAAGTGAACCCCGACCAGCTGAACGACGACGTTGATCTGAAGGGCGATGACTGCGACCTGGACGACGACAATGACGGCGTGCTCGACACGACCGACAATTGCCACTTCACCGCCAACCCCAACCAGCAGGACCGCGACGGCGACGAGCAGGGCGACGTCTGCGACAACGATGACGACGGCGACGGCGAGCTCGATGCGGACGACAACTGCCCGAGCGACCCGAACGTCGACCAGCACGACAACGATGACGACGGCCTCGGCGACGTGTGCGACGACGATGACGACAACGACACCCTGCTCGACGTCGAAGACAACTGCCCGACGGTCGTGAACCTCGACCAGCTCGACCTGGACCAGGACAATATCGGCGATGTTTGTGACAACGACCGCGACGGTGACGGGGTACTGGACGTCATCGACAACTGCCCGGTCGTGGCAAATTCGGGCCAAGGCAACCTCGACAGCGACGCGTTCGGCGACGCCTGCGACAGCGACATCGACGGTGACGGGGTGACGAACGCGAGCGACATCTGCCCGCTGGTCGCCGACCCGGCGCAGGTCGACCTCGACGGCGACGGCGACGGTGATCTGTGCGACGACGACGACGACGGCGACATGGTCACCGACGTCGCCGACAACTGCCCGCGCAACGCCAATACGTCGCAGGCCGACCTGGACCAGGATGGCCTTGGCGACGCTTGCGACAACGACGGCGACGGCGACGGCGTGCTCAACGGGGTCGACAATTGCCCGACGACGGCGAACAGCAATCAGGCCAACTTCGACCACGACGGGCTCGGCGACGCTTGCGACCAGGACGACGACAACGACGGAATTGCCGACGGGAGTGACAACTGCCCGTACGTCGCGAACGCGGGCCAGGCAAACCTGGACGGCGACCTCGCCGGCGACGCGTGTGACAACGACATCGACGGTGACCTCGTCAACAATGCGGTCGACAACTGCCCGTACGTGATGAACGCGGGCCAGGCGGACCTCGACGGCGACTTGCTCGGCGACGCTTGCGACGGTGACGTGGACGGCGACGGGATCGTCAATGGCCTCGACAACTGCCCGACAGTCTCCAACAGCGACCAGGCCAATCAGGACGGTGACGGCTATGGCAATGCCTGCGACGGCGATATCGACGGAGACGGTCGCCCGAATGTTGCCGACAACTGCCCGACGACGGCGAATGCCAATCAGGCCAACAACGACGGCGACAGCCTCGGCGACGTCTGCGACCCGGATGACGACAACGACGGGCGCCTCGATACCGCCGACAACTGCCCGCTGGCAGCCAATGCGAATCAGGCGAACAACGACGGCGACAGCCTCGGCGACGTGTGCGACCCGGACGACGACGACGACGGCGCCTACGACACGACCGACAACTGCCCGATCATTGCCAATGCTGGTCAGACCGACACTGACGGCGACGGCATGGGCAACTCGTGCGACCCGGACGACGACAACGACGCGGTGCTCGACGCGGACGACAATTGCCCGCTGACGGCGAACACCGACCAGAACGACGCGGACGACGACGATGCCGGCGACCTGTGCGACGGCGACGACGACAACGACGGCGTGGGTGACACGACCGATACGTGCCCCGGCACGCCGGGCTACGTGGTGCCGAGTGGGTCGCAGTGGCATTCGCACGACGACGTCTCGGACTTTGGCGACGTCGACCCGGGCACGGGCTGTACGGTCGAACAGCTGTGCCCGTGTGAGGGCCCGCTCGGGACGAACCTCGCGTGGAACAACCACGGTGCGTATGTCTCGTGCGTGACGCGGACGGCGACGGCGTTCCGGAAGAAGGGCCTCATCACGCAGGGACAGAAGGCGGATCTGACCGAGGCTGCGGCGCACTCGGATTGCGGCACCAATCTGTGCAATGGCAAGCCGCTGAAGACCGGGTCGGCGGCGCCGGCGCCGTACCTCGTGTTCAACGTCGCCTCGTTCCAGTCGTGGGGCCCGGCGGCGCCGACGAGCGCGAAGGTGTATGCGGGCACGACGCGCATCTACCCCAATGGCGCGGGTGACTTCATCGTGCCGCTGCTCGCGAGCAATGGCACGGTCATCGTCGACGCGGTGACGCCGGCGCAGGTGCAGTCGACGGCGGGGATCCCGAAGGGCGCGTTCTTCGTGCTGCGGCGCGGCGCGGGCGCGGTGGTGCAGGGCTTCAAGGGGTACTTCCCGAGCGGCAGCAAGACGGCCATCGACGTTTCGTCGCGCATCGTCAACGGTGTGCGCGGCAACGAGAAGAACGTGAGCTTCGAGCACCAGGGCAACGGCTTCGCGATCCTCGGCAAGGCGGGCGAAGACGAGTTCTGGAAGGAGATCACTCAGATCCACATACAGTCGACGGTGACCACGGCGGCCGACCTCGTGTCGTACGACGTGTGCCGTCAGTAGTGTGCGATACCTGTGACCGCATGACGGTGTAGGTTGCGGGTCGAAGGCCCGCCCGGAGTGACGGCCGGGCGGGCCTTCTGTTTTTTGGAGGAGGAGCGACTGATGGGCGCGAGCAAACAGATGTCGTGGGTCGCGCTGGGCGTGCTGCTGGTGGGCGGCGGCGCGCTGGCGGTCGCGCTGAGCAGGACATCGGAGGTGCCGGCCAGAGTCGATCGCCCAGAGGCGGACGTGCCGACGTCTGCGCCGGCCGACGACGTAGTGGTCGCGCCGCCCGAAGTGACGGGGGCTGCGGTCGAAGTCACGGCCGAGGTCGCGGGTCCGCTGCCGCTCGATTGTGGTCGGGGCGTGCGCGCGGCAGCCAGGTTCGGGGACACCGAGCTGCCGCCAATCACCGTCGCCGAGCTGTGCGCTGCCCTCGAGGGCAGCGCCGGCCCGGGTGCCGGCGCGGACGCCGAGCTGCGAAAGCGCTTCGGACCCGGCGTGCTCGACGATATCATCGACGACCGGCTGGTCCTGCACGCGCTCGCGGCAGCGACCCTGAGCGTGAGCGACGCGGACGTCGAGGCGGAGACAGAGCGTCTCATCGGCGAGCGCGGGATCCCCGACACCGCCGCGCTGCGCAGCGACGTGCGGCAGCGTCTGGCGCGGGCCGCGCTGATCGCCGCGAGCCATCCGGCGGCACCCTCGCAAGCCGAGATCGAAGCCGCCTACGCGGCGACCCCCGGCGCGTGGGGCACGCCTGCCTCGGCCACGGTCGAAGGCCACCTGATGCGCGTCGCGGCCGGCGCCGATGCGCCCATGGACGAGCAAGCGAGGGCGGCGCTGACCGCGTTCGTCGGGCTGCTGCGCAAGGGCCGGGCGCCACCCCCGGCAGCCGGCATCGAGGCGTTGGGGCGCATCGAGGTCGAAGCCAACGGCCTCGAGCCCGCGCTCGATGCGGTCGTGTTCAGCGACGCCGGCGAGGGTGCTTCGGCGAAGTGGTCCGACCCGCTGCGCACGAAGGTCGGCTGGCTCAGCGTGCACGTGATCGAGACGCGCCCCGCCGTCGTGCGGCCACTCTCGGAAGTCGAGCCGCTGGTAAGGGACGCCGTCATGTTGCGCCGCGACAAGACCGCCGCGGCGACCCTCATCGCCGACCTGCGCGCCCGCGCCGGGGTGAGCATCGACATCGCCTGGTAGGCGACCAACAGCGGTAAACGCCGCCTGTCGCTTGGCTCCGAGCAGGCTCGGTCGAGTCGTTCAAGCGATCGCGGTGAACTTCGAGGACATCTTCTGCTCGGCCAAGCTAGACACCTGCAACGCGGCAGGCGACGCGAGCTCGACCGCCGATGATGTGCCGATTCGCCTTCTGTTCGGCGACGACGACGTACGCGACGACACCGCGGTCGTGGCGGTCGCGTGCGCCGGTGGGACCGGCGTTCAGGGGGCCACCCGCCTGCACATGTCGCACTACGAGATCGCGCGCGACGAAGGCACGCTCGAGATCGACCCGACGCTCGGGCCCGGCACAATGTGGCGGCCGGCGTCGACAATCCTTACTACTATCGCCGTCGACCTGGCCGGCCAGGCGGTCCAATTGACGGCCGGCGGGGTCACATCCGCGCCGTTCAGGCTCCCGCCCGGCGCGACGCTCGGCGATAGCTGCTGCCTCGCGAGCTGCTGCGAGTCACCTCGTTTAGAGGTCCCCCGGCAGCGGCCGTCAAAGCGGCCTCAAGGTTGAAGATGCATTCTTTTGCACTTGACCTTGCGGATTCTGCGAGCGTCCTTTACACAGAACCACTGCTTGCGTCGGATCGCGCTACACGTGGCAATTAATCCATCGTGAAGACAGTGGTGACTCTCCGCGGGAGGAGAACTCATGAATCCATTCATCGGCGGCCCAAGGTATCAACGGCAGCTCATACACGTTTCGACGGTTGGTCAAATGAGCCTTGCGCAACTTCAGGAACAGGCCCAGCATGCTCACACGGGCCCGATTGCGGTGAGCATGCTGACATGTGACTCCGGTGCAAGGCCGCCATCAATCATGGCTCGTGGCTGCTGCGGGCAGTCAACGGTTCTCTAATCTAAGAAGCTCAGCACAAGCTGTATTTTCCGGCGCGCGACATCACCGGTCCGGTCCAGGTCGTCACCTTGTCCGGCTCCGCTCAGACCAGCGCGGTGGTCGACGTCAGTCCCTGACCCAGGCGCCAGGTTCCCGCTTGGCGATGGTTGTGGGCTGTCGCTTCGAGACACTAAGAATTCTGGGATTCTGTCAGTAGTTGTGGCCCCAGCCAACCCTCCCGGCAAGCTCCGGGGGGCTCACCAAGGAGAAAGATATGAAACGAGTTTTCCAGAGTCTCATGTGTTTTCCGATCCTCGCGATCGGCGCGTGTTCGGAGGGCGGGCCCACGGGACCGGGCATCAAGATCGCGGTGGCCCCGCTAAGCCTTCCAGGCGTCGGGGGCGCCTGCTACGACATCGAGGTCAGCAACGGGACGAGCGTCGTCTGGAAGAAGGGCGATAAGGCTCGTACCCTCGTCGGCGCCGACCAGGCTCTCGACAACGGCCCCACGACCCCGGGCGTTGCTGCCACCGACACCGACACGATCTGCTCGGGCGACTACGGCAATAAGGGAGGCGGCAGCATCACCTACATCGGCACCTGCGACTCCACCGTCGACGCCGACGCCTCGACACCCGCGGTCGTCGAGAACCGCGTCACGATCTGGATCGACGGCCTCTATAACGCAGGCTACACGGCCGACATCGGTGAGTGGCGGGACCCGTGTAATCCGGTGACCGGGTGCCAGCTCCTGATCCCCTGTAACGAGAACGAGGACTCGCTCGCCGAGTTCGACTTCACGATCATGCGCGACGCCAATCAGGGCTTCTTCGACATCGCCGTGAACTTCGACGACATCTTCTGCTCCGCCAAGTTCGACTGCGACGCCGGCAACCTGCTGTTCGCATCCGACAGCGAGCGTCACACGACCGCGGTGCTCGGCTTTGCCTGCACCACCGGTGTGCCCGACGCCGGTGACCCCGCGAAGACCTTCATGTACCTCGACGACCTCCAGATCACCTGCGGTAGCGACTTGCCCATCTCGCTCCCGACGGCCACCAATGGCACGCCCGGCAACCAGATGGCGTCTGCGGGGTCGGCCTTCGGCATCACCAATCCCGTCGTGTTCCAGTACGCGATCTACGAGGGCAAAGAGTTCGCGAACGCCGACTTCGACAAGAACTTCTGGAACGTCGCGATCGGCTTCAACACCGACGCGATGGCCGGCAAGGCCTGCACGCTCACGACCCGGGGGACCGCGTCGGAAACCCCACTGACCAACAACGCCATCGATGTGACCGCGAGCTATCCCTACATTGATTGGACGATCGCGCTGAACGGCACCCCCGGCGGAGACGCACTGACGTGCGGCGAGCTCAAGCTCAACGAAGGCCTCGTGGTAAACAATCGTGTCACCACCAAGTACACGCCCCCGAGGTCGGTCGACGAGCCCGTCGATTTCACGAACTGCGGAACCCAGACGTTCACCTCGGTAATCGGCGGCGGCGCCGATCGTCCCACGGAGTTCGTCACTAACACCGCTACCTGCTGCGCCGACACCGAAGGCAGCTGCGACCCCGATGCAACCAATCCCTGCTGCGAAACCGGCGACGTCTGCGAGGCCACCGGAGGCATCTTCACCTGCACCCCGGCTCCTCCTCAACTCTCCCGTCTCAATTGCGCGTGCACCAACCCCGACTTCATCTTCAACTACTGCGGCGATTCTTGCACACCGAACATCTGCACTGACTATTGCTCGAGCCCGGGCCGCGGCGGAGTGCTGACCGGCAGTGGAACCTGCAGCGCAGTCCAGGTGTGCGGAGGCGGCACCTGATGGACCCGCAGCGCCTTCGCAACGACCTCTTAGTCAAGAGGCTCTGCTCGCGCAAGCCGCCGAGAGACGATAGCGGTCAGTAGCAATCGCACGCGCCTGGCGCCAGGCCAGGCGCGTGCCATTGGCACCCTTCCCGAGCCTCGTCGTGAGGCATGGCTCGCCCGCCCCACCTCGAGCCGCACCTCGAGGTGGGGCGCTTTCTTCGCCCGACACAAATATTCGTTGCGCATCCCGCGCAGCTAGATCGGAGTTCCCATGAAGCCCGTCTCTCCCACGTTCACCGCTTGTTTGGTAGCCACATCATTCCTGGCGATGGCCGCATGTGGCGACTCCGAACCCAAAGCACCGCAAGGAGACGGCCTCACGATCGCTGTGGCGCCGCTGAGGCTGCCGGGCGTCAGCGACGTCTGCTACGACCTCCGAGTCACCAACGGACCAGACGGAACGGGCGATACGGTATGGTCGCGTGGTACCCCCGGGCTCAACGGCGGCACACCTGATAGTCGCGCGATCTGCTCGACCGACTTCGGCAACGGCGTGGGCGGCGACGTCACCTACATCGGCCCGTGCGATGCCGATGGCACCCTGGGCGTCAGCGGCACCAGCGCGCGCATGAACAGCGTCACCCTCTGGGTCGACGGCCTCTACGACGACAGCGGGGCCTACATCGATCCGACTGGGCCCGAGGGCTGGCGCAATCCCTGCGATACGCCCTCCGGGTGCACGCTCGACGTGCTGTGCGAGGAGAACGTCGACGCCCAGGTCGAGTTCAACCTGACGATCATGCGTCAGGCGAACCAGGGCTTCTTCGACATCGCCGTCAACTTCGACGACATCTTCTGCTCGGCGAAGGTCGACTGCGCCTACCCCGCCACGGCAACCAGCCCGGCCCGTCCGATCGAGCTGGTGTTCGACCCCGCGACCGGCAAGCGCGTGCAGACCGTGGTGTGGGCGTTCGCTTGCACGGACGGCGACCCCGGCGCGACCACGGCGACGGCGACGCACCTGTACATGGACGACCTGGTCCTGGACTGCGGGTCGACCTCATACACGGTGCCGGCCTCGGCGGGCCCGGGCAACATCTACCCCGATGCAGGCACGCCGCCCGCGCCGCTGGTGCAGGCGATGGAGTTCGAGGGCGTCGAGCTCATCAAGAACGGCGGGGTCGATGCCGACAAGCGCTACTGGAGCGTGGCGCTCGGATTGAAGGCCAGCTTCTTCGCGACCGCACCGAATTGCACGCTGCGCACGAAGGCGACGGCCTCAAATGGGCCGCTGTCGGGCGGTGTAACGCCGCCGAACACGAACTATCCAGTGATCGATGTGAGCGTGCAGATCAACGAAGGCAGCGAGATCATCTGCAGCCAACATGGCCTGAACGGCACGGAGGCGCACGCAGGCGTGTCGACCCACTACACGGGCCCGAAGCCAGACAATAGCGGGTTCGCGACGGCGACGTTCCGCAACGAGGGCGCTCCGACGGCCGGGAGCATCGTCACGCGTCCGATCAGCAGGTGCGACAGCATGCTTCACCTGGTGGACCATGGCGGCGCGTGCGTGTGTGACGTGGCAGGGGGATGGCAGAGCGATGGTCTCGGGGGCTGCATCGAGTACGCCTACATCCCGGCGGGTACGTTCATGATGGGTGCGCCCGCCGGCGACGGCGGGCCCTACGTCGGTGGGCCCAATTGGGGCGAGAACCAGCATAGGGTGACGCTGACGAGCTCGTTCTGGATGTCGAAGTCGGAGGTGACGCAGCGCCAGTGGCTGGCGATGTTCCCGGACAGCAACCCTTCAACGTACACTGCAGACAACGGGTTCTTCCCCTCGGAAGAGAGCCCAGACGTGGTCGTTGGAAATCTGAACCTTCCGGTCGAGCGCGTGAGTTGGTTCATGGCGGTGGCCTACATGAATGCGCTCTCGGCCGCCCAGGTGCCGCCTCTCACTGCGTGCTACGACTTGACGCCGTGCACCGGCGAAGTGGCGGACGGCAGTCTCGGCTGCGGCGATGTCACCACGATTCCTGGCTGCACTGGGTACCGGCTCCCCACGGAGGCGGAGTGGGAGTATGCGGCTCGTGCGGGGACCTCGACGCCGACCTACGCGACGGGCACTCAGCTCCTGGAGGACCTCGCTTGGTACCAGGTCAACAGTTGGGACGTATCGGTGGGCTCCCTCGTCCCACACCCGGTTGCCACGAAGGGCTTGAACAGTGCGAATGCATTCGGTCTCTACGACATGCTCGGCAACGTCTTTGAGTGGGTCGGTGACTGGCGTGAGTCATACGACCTGACCCGCGTCCCACGCCCCCTTTACGACCCGGCCGGTCCCATCACGGGCGATGCCCGCGTGTACCGCGGGGGGGCCTTCAATAGGCCCACGCAACATTTGCGCGCGGCGTTTCGCTCGCAAGCCAACCCTTTCACCCAGCGCGTCGACATCGGTTTCCGCCCCGTCAGGTCCGGGGTGTCTCTCTGCATTGCGACGCCTATGGACGAGGTCTGCGACGGCCTGGACAATGACTGCAACGGCGTCGTGGACGATGCGGGGGGGTCGTGCGAGACGACTCTGTATGGGGTGTGCTCGCAGGGGACATACACATGCAGCAGCGAGGGACTGGTGTGCACCCCTGCGACGCCTTCCGCGGAGGCGTGCGACGGTCTGGATAATGATTGCGACGGGGTCGTAGACAATGGCGGTCCGGAGACATGCGACGGTCTGGACAATGACTGCGACGGGGTCGTGGACAATGGGAATCCGCTTGGAGGACCTGCGGAGACGTGCGACGGTCTGGACAATAATTGCGACGGGGTCGTAGACAATGTTTCTGGGGCGTGCTCGCCGCTGGTTGGGGTTGGAGCGTGCTCGCAGGGGACATACGCATGCAGTGGCGGGGAACTGGTGTGCGACGCCGCGACGCCTTCCATAGAGACTTGCGACAACCTGGACAATGACTGCAACGGGGTCGTGGACAACGGGTTCGTCCGCGATGGCCTCGGGGGCTGTGTGCCGATCGTGTACGAGCCGGTCGGCTGGGGAAACCTCAACTTCAGGCCGGAGCCGTACGCGTTCGTGGCCGTCGCCGCCGGTGGCAACCACACGGTGGCGTTGAATGGCGACGGCAAGGTCGTGGCATGGGGATATGGAGGCGTTGGTCAGACAAGTGTGCCGAGCGGCCTCGCCAACGTCGTCGCCATCGCCGCCGGGGCGAACCACACGGTGGCGTTGAAGAGCGACGGCATGGTCGTGGCTTGGGGCTATAACTACAATGGTCAGACCGATGTGCCGAGCGGCCTCGCCAACGTCGTCGCTATCGCCGCCAGGGGCTCGTTCACCGTGGCGCTGAAGGGCGACGGCACGGTCGTGGCGTGGGGCGACAACCGCGATGGCCAGATAAATGTGCCAACCGGCCTCGCCAATGTCATCGTCATCGCCATCGCTGTCGGCAGCTGGCACTCGGTGGCATTGAAGAGCGATGGAACAGTCGTCGCGTGGGGCAGGAACACCTATGGCCAGACCGATGTGCCGAGCGGCCTCACCGACGTCGTCGCTATCTCCGCTACAGATGACACTACGTTCGCATTGAAGAGCGATGGCACGGTCGTGGCGTGGGGCGGGGACGCCTATAGCCAAAAAGCGGATGTGCCGACCGGCCTCGCTGCCGTCGCCGGCGGCTTCTTTCATGGGGTCGGAGTGAAGATCGACGGCACGGTCGTCGCGTGGGGCTTGAACAGCGATGGCCAGACCAATGTGCCGAGCGGCCTCGCCAATGTCGTCGCCGTCTCGGGCGGCTCCCGCCATTCGGCGGCGTTGACCGCCGACGGCACGATTGTTACGTGGGGCTCGAATGATAGTGGCCAGCTTGATGTGCCGACCCCTGGCTTCGGAAGCGTCATCGCCGTCGCCGCCGGGAAAGAACACGTGCTTGCGTTGAAGAGCGACGGCACGGTCGTCGGGTGGCGCACCAGCAACACCCCCGCCCAGGGCGAGAGCTATTCGGACAATACCGTCCCACTGCCGGGTGCACTCAGCAACGTGGTCGCCATCGCCGCTGGCTGGCGCCACTCGGCCATTCTCAAGGCCGACCGCACGGTTGCCATGGTCGGCTCGAAGTCATGGGCCAACCAGTCTTTTGCGGACGAATTGAACATCAACAACGCCGTCGCTATCGCCGCGGGGGCACAGCACACGGTGGCGTTGAGGAGTGATGGCACGGTCGTCGTTTGGGGCGATAGCGACGATGGCCAGACATCGGTGCCAGCGGGCTTGGACAACGTCGTCGCTATCGCCGCCGGGTTCTTCCACACGGTGGCGTTGCAGGATGATGGCACGGTCGTCGCGTGGGGCGCGAACGCCTCTGGCCAGACCACGGTACCTATCGACCTGGACAACGTCGTCGCTATCGCCGCCGGGCGGGACCACACCGTCGCGTTGAAGCGCAACGGAACAGTCGTCGCGTGGGGCTCCAACACCTATGGTCAGAGCACGGTGCCGAGCGGCCTCACCGACGTCGTCGCCATCGCCGCTGGCGAGTATCATACGACGGCGCTGAAGAGCGACGGCACGGTCGTCGCGTGGGGCTCGGACAGCCATGGCCAGAGCACGGTGCCTGGCGGCGTGGACAACATCGCCGCCATCGCCGCAGGTGGCCGTGAGTCCCTCGCCCTCCGACGTCTAGGCCCTGCCCCGACCATCACCGTCCTCAGCGCGCTGAGCGGGCTGGCCGGCGCGAGCCTCACTGTGACCGGCACCAACTTCGAGCGCGTCATCGCCGTCCGTGTCGCCGGCCGCAGCGTCCTCTGGACGCGCGACTCTGCGACTCAGCTTCGCCTGACTTTGCCCCACGCCAACGTCACCGGCCCGGTCGAGGTCGTCACGATGTCCGGCGCCAACAGCAGCAGCGGGGTGGTCGACGTCGACCTCTGACCTGACTCGTCTGCCGATCAGGTGACCTTCGGTCGCCAAGCAAAAAAAGCCCGGAGGGTTCGCCCTCCGGGCTGTCTCCGAAAGCCACGCGTTGTCGGTCACGTGGCTCCCCTCCGCGCCGTCTGGGATGTGCGGCGCGGTACCGTGGCGCGCCGCGCTGGGTAACACCGCCGGTCAATCACTAAGGGTCTTCGCAGGCTCTCACTGGCGTGTGCTGACGATTCGTTGTCAGTTATGCCCAAACCCCCTGCAACGTAGGGGGCGCCATAGTAAAGAGTGCGGGCAAGAAGCCCGCAGCAAAGGAGAGAATCGAGGATGTTGCCGAGGAAATGGCGCTTCAATGCTTGTCTCTTCTTGCATTCCTCGGGGCGGGTTGCGGGGGTGATGATTCGTCCGTCACGTGCAAGACCTCGAGTGATTGCGGCTCGAACGAGGTGTGCCTTGCCACGGGTGGCAACAGCGACTGTGCGCCGGTGTGCTCGGCCTCAGCCAGCGAGTGCGGAGCCAATGCCAGCTGTGGTCAGGTTGGCGTGCTGGGCGTTGACGTCTGTCAGCCGGAATCGGAGCCGGCGAGTCCTGACAATCCGCCCGCTCCCGACGAGCAGCCGACGATACCTTGCGCCTCGGACGCCGAATCGTGCACCTGCGGCCGACCTCCTCATCAACAGAACCCGGCCCTATCATCACGACTCTCATGGAGGTGACGTTGTCGCCCCAACGAACACGCGCGTGAGGATAATGATGCGAAGTTTGCCACTCAGTCTCTCTGTCGCTTTGCTCGTTGCCGTCTGGGGATTCTCTACTGGGTGCGACAGTCCGAGCACGAACGGCCCGGCGCAGGAATGTGGCGATAGCGTCTGCGAGCAGGGCGAGACCTGCGCCACGTGTCAGCAGGACTGCGGCGCATGCAATCAACCCGCCTGCGGCGACGGTGGGTGCAACGGGAGCGAGACCTGCTTGACGTGCGCCGCGGACTGCGGGAGCTGCAACCTGCCCGGCTGTGGCGATGGTCATTGTACGGCGCCCGAGGCTTGCGGCACCTGTGTCAGCGACTGCGGGGCGTGCGGGCCGATCTGTGGCGATGGCGCCTGCAACGGTGGCGAGACGTCTGCAACGTGTGCCGCGGACTGTCCTGTGAGCGCGATCTGTGGCGATGGCGCCTGCAATAGCGGCGAGACGTCGGCAACGTGTGCCGCGGACTGTCCAGTGAGCGCGATCTGCGGTGACGGGACCTGCAACGGCAGCGAGACGACCGCGACGTGTGCCGCCGACTGTCCGGCGGCGATCGTGTGCGGTGATGGCAAGTGCCAGGGCAATGAGACGACCGCGACGTGTGCCGCCGACTGTCCGGCGGCGATCGTGTGCGGTGATGGCAAGTGCCAGGGCAATGAGACGACCGCGACGTGTGCCGCCGACTGTCCGGCGGCGATCGTGTGCGGTGATGGCAAGTGCCAGGGCAATGAGACGACCGCGACGTGCGCCGCCGACTGTCCGGCGGCGATCGTGTGCGGTGATGGCAAGTGCCAGGGCAATGAGACGACCGCGACGTGCGCCGCCGACTGTCCGGCCGCCGTCGAATGCGACGGTGACTTCTTGACCGGCTCTACCTTCGTGCGCGGCGAAGGCACGGCCTGGTTTGCCGCCTGCGACGGCATTCCCCCGAGCAATTGTCCGCGCGGGGTCTTCATCATGTTCAGCAATCCCGACCAGTGCGTGTGTGTCGTCCCGTGTGACGACCTCGTGGACGAACCAATGCCCGGGCAGGGTTGCACGGCCGCTGACCCCAACATCGTGTGCCGTCACATCCTCGGCGACACCGGCAATCAACGTGAGGTCTGCGTGCCCAACGACTGGAACCTATGCGTTCAGCCCGGCACGCCAGCGCCCGGGGGCAACTGAGCGATGAAACCGGCAATTCTCGTCGTGATTGCTCTTGCAGGCAGCATGTCTACGCCAAGCCTTCTGCCAATTCTGGCGGCTGCTGCCATGTCTGGTTGTGGTGACGACAGCGCGGCTCCAGGGCAAGCATCGCCGCATTGCGGTGACCTCGCGTGCAATGGCAACGAGACGTGCGCGACCTGCGCCGCTGATTGCGGTGCATGCAACATCGCCTATTGCGGCAATGGCGCGTGCGATGGCAGCGAGTTCTGCGGGACCTGCGGCGACGACTGTGGCGCCTGCCCGGGTGCCGCGTGCGGTGACGGAACGTGCGTTGGACCCGAGACGTGCCGCAACTGCCCCGGCGATTGCGGGGCGTGCGCCGCCGCCGCGTGCGGCGACGGGGTTTGCGCGCGCGTCAGCGAGAGCTGCGCAAGCTGCGCGCAGGACTGTGGCGATTGCGCCGTCCTGTGCGCCGGAGTCGTGTGCGAGCTCGGCCTCGTCTGTGGCGACTCGGGCTGTCAGGCGCCCTGCGTGGCGGCGTGCGATAGCAAGGTCTGCGGCGACGATGGCTGCGGTGGCGATTGTGGCACGTGCTCCGCGGGGAGCTGCGTCGCCGGGCAATGTCAGACGACGTGCAGCCCGAGCTGCGGCGGCAAGGTCTGCGGCGACGATGGCTGCGGTGGCAGTTGTGGCACGTGCTCCACGGGGAGCTGCGTCG
>Ga0209181_10003682_pt1 | contig 23370 bp, 17 predicted proteins | sample MAT05_FD_187208 | JGI IMG/M metagenome (GOLD analysis project Ga0209181, IMG submission 187208) | Freshwater microbial communities from Lake Fryxell liftoff mats and glacier meltwater in Antarctica - MAT-05 (SPAdes) (version 2) | ecosystem: Environmental > Aquatic > Freshwater > Ice > Liftoff...
AAGCACGAGCCCTTGCCGAGCTCGCTCGAGACGAGGATGAACCCGCCGTGGTTGCGCGCGATGGCGTGGCACGTCGACAGGCCGAGGCCGGTCCCCTTGCCCAACGGTTTGGTTGTGAAGAACGGCTCGAAGATCCGGTCGCGGACCTCGGGCGTCATCCCGCTGCCCGTGTCCTCGACGCGCACCCGCAGGTATTGTCCTGGCGGCGTGCCTGCGCTCATCTCGGCGTACGCGTCGTCGACCACCACGCCCTCGATGGCCAGCGTGAGGACGCCGCCGTTTGGCATGGCGTCGCGGGCGTTCACGCACAGGTTCGTGAGGAGCTGGTGGATCTGCGTCGGATCGCCGAGGATTGCCCACGGGCTCACGCCCGTCCGGAGCACCGGCGAAATGTCCTTGGCGAAGGTATCACGGACCATCTTCAAGACCTCACCCGCGATGACGACCACGTCGACGTGCTTGTGAGGTCCCTGCGGCTCGCCGCGCGCGAACGCGAGGAGCTGCCGCACCATCGCCGCGCCGCGCTTGGCCGACGACTCGAGGATCGCCAGGTCCTCCCGCCTGTCGAGCCTCGTCTCGTCCTCGCCGAGCATGGCGATCGACGAGAGGATCGGCGTCAGCACGTTGTTCAGGTCATGGGCGATCCCGCCGGCCAGGGTGCCGATGCTCTCGAGGCGCTGCGTCCGCAGGATCTGCGCCTCGAGCTGCCGCTTCTCGGTGATGTCGGCGTTCAGGGTGAGCACCGCCCGCGGCTGGCCACGGGCGTCGCGCAAGAGGCTCCAGCGCGTCGCGATGAGGCGCGAGCGCCCCGCCTTGTCGATCTTGTGGAGCTCGCCGACCCATGCGCCGGTCGCGATCACGTGCTCCCGCGCCGAGCGCGCGTGCGCGAGCCGGGCGGTGTCGGTGCGGTGGAACAGCTCGGCGGCCCGGCGACCGACGACCTCGGCGGCGGTCCAGCCGTAGAGCCGCTCGGCGCCGCGGTTCCAGTAGGTGATGCAGTCGTCGAGATCGCGGACGAAGATCGCTTCGTTGGTCTGGTCGAGGAGGGCGGCCTGCTCGCGCAGCTTCTGCTCGGCCCGGTGGTGCTCCTCGCGCGCGCGGAGGCCGACGATGCCGAAGGCCAGGTCGTCGGCAAGCTCCTGGAGGAGCTTGAGCTCGTCGGCGCCCGCCTCGCTCACCTCGGCTGCGTAGAGGCAGAGCACGCCGAAAGTCCGCGAGGCCTCGCAGAGCGGGAAGCAAAGGAGGCTGCGGATCCCGTGCGCCACCGCCCGGTCGCGCCAAACGGCGAAGTTTTCGTCCGCGGCGATGTCGCTGCACGCGACGAGCTCGCCGGTGCGGACGGTCTTGCCGGCGGGCCCGTTCCCCTCGGGGACGTCGGACGACCAGCTCAGGGGGAGCCCTTCGAGGTAGCCCGCGTTCGCGCCCTCGCGCGCGCGCACGCTGATTGTCTTCGCCTCGTTCTCGTCGGCGTAGCCGACGCAGGCGAGGAGGTAGCCGCCGTCCTCGACGGCGATGCGGCAGACCTGATCGAGGAGCGCCTGCTCGGACTGCGCGCGGACCAGCGCTTCGTTGCAGTTCGACAACAGCCGCAGGGCGCGATTCATGCGGGCGAGCTCGTGCTCGGCCAGCTTGCTGGAGGTGATGTCCTGAATCGCGCCCTGGAGGCGGACGATGCGGCCGTCGGCGTCGCGCACCGCCTCGCCGATGGAGCGCAGCCAGATCTGCTGCCCGCTGGCGGTGCTCTTCGGGAGCTCGACGTCGTAGGGGGTCCCGTCTTCCAGGCACGCGGCGAGGTGACGGCGCAGCTCATCGCGCGCCTTCGGGGCGTAGAGGGCGATGAGCTCCTCGAGCGTCGGCGCGGCGTTCTCGGGCAGCTCGTGGATGGCGCGGATCTCGTCCGAGAGGCTGAACCTTCTTGCGGGCAGCTCGAGCATCCAGCCGCCGATGCGGGTGGCGCTGCTCGCGATGCGCAAGAGATCTCGGTTGCGGCGGAGCTCCTCGTCGGCCCGCCTGCGGTCGGTGATGTCGTGACAGGTGCCGAGCGCCCGGACCGCTCGGCCCTCCTCGTCGAAGATCGTCTGCCACCGCTCCTCGACGGTCTTGGTCCGCCCTCCGGGGAGGAGGATGCGGTGCTCGATCGAGCACGGCTCGCGCACGCGCCCCGACTTGACGAACGCGTCGTCCACCGCGGTGCGATCCTCCGGGTGGACGCGCTCGAGGAACCGCGGGTGGGTCGGCCGAAACGTCGCGGACTCGGTCTCGAAAATCCGGTGGGTCTCCTCCGACCAGACGACCTCGAGCGTGGCAAGGTCGGTCTCCCAGCTTCCCACCTTGGCGACCCGCTGCGCCGCCGCGAGCCGGGCCCGCTCGCCCTCGAGCTGCTGCGCGAGGAGCCGTTGCTCGCGCTCGCTCTGGCGGAGCGCTTCGCCGGCGCGGGTCTGCTCGGTGATGTCGTGCGCGGTGCCGACGAGCTTGAGCGGCCGGCCGGTGGCCTCGTCGAAGAAGCACCGCCCGAGCTCGTGGACCACGCGCTCGCTACCATCGGGCCGAAGGAGGCGATGGATGAGCGAATACGGCCGACGCTCGCGGATCGCGGTCCGCAACGCCTCGCGGAGCTCGTCCCGGGCCTCGGGCGGGAGCAGGCGCGTGAGGTCGGCGACGGTGGGCGGCTCAGTCCCGGGCTCGACGCCAGCGATGCGGAGCAGCTCGTCCGAGACCGTCAGCGAGTTGTTCGAAAGGTGCTCGAGGTCGAGCAGCGACAGCTCCCAGCTTCCGAAGTGGGCGATGCGCTCGGCCTCGGTGCTGCGGGCGAGGCTCTCGCGCAAGCGCTCATCGGCGAGGGGGCGCTCGGTGACGTTTACGTGCATGACCACCGCGCCGCTCGGCCGTCCGTCGTCGAGCGGGGTGACCATCAGCCGGAACCACCGGCGCTCGGTCGGCGAGTGACACGGATACTCCAGGGCGAACTGCGGCGTCTCGCCCCCAAGGACGCGGCGGATTCCTTCGGCGGCGGTCGTCGCCTCTTCCGAGCAGTCGCCCATCGCGGCGTCGCAGACCGCGAGGTAGTTGAGGCCGACGCCGAAGTTTGCGCCCTGAAGCACGTTGGCCTGCCCGAAGCGCCGCCAGGCCTCGTTGACCCAGAGGATCACGCCTTCTGCGTCGACCAGCGCGATGTGCGCGGCCAGCGCGTTCAGGATGGCGAGCTGCTGCTCTGCGAGCTGACGCTGCGCGGCCTCGGAGCGCAGGAGCCGCTGCTGCGCCTCGATGAGGAGGATGGGCTCACCGCCTTCGCTGGCCACCGTGTCGACGTGCCCGCCCGTGAGCGTCTGGAGCTCGCGGTCGGCGTCGCGGAGCGCGCGGACCAGGTCCTCGATCCGGCTGAGTCTCTCGGTCTCGCCGCTCATGTCCGCAATTCCCAGTGAGCGACGTTGACGGTCATGGGTGGCCCTGGCGAGAGAAGGGCAATCTGATAGCAGACGCACGCGAGCCTCGATAGGGGCGGGTGGCTAGTGTCCTGTCCGCTAAATTCGTGGCAGTCGCTCGGCGGCCCCCGACGTAGCGAGGGGCACGCCGAGCTCGGCGTTCAGCGTCAATTTGCGTCCAAGCACCGTTGCTTGTTGGTGTGGTGGACTTAGCGTCCACCACACTAGCTGGTCGGGTCCCGGCGGTCGCCCCCGAAGCCGCGCCGCGCGTCGTGTCCGCGACCGGTGGGCCTTCACGCCGACTTGGACCGAATTCCTCGACCGCGTCCCCAACGAGCGGATCGAGAACCTTTCGATGTGCGAGCCATTTCTTCATCTTTGGGCGCCGCCCGTGGACTGTGCCAGCTTGCCCACCCCATGATCACCGTCCACCACCTCAACAACTCTCGCTCGCAACGAGTCCTTTGGCTGCTCGAGGAGCTCGAGCTCGAGTACGAGGTGAAGCGCTACCAGCGCGACCCGAAGACGATGTTGGCTCCGCCGTCGCTCTTGGCGGTTCACCCGCTCGGCAAGTCACCGGTGATCACGCACGACGGCAACACGGTCGCAGAGTCGGGGGCCATCATTCAGTACCTGGTCGACGGACCGGGGGAGGGACGGCTCGCGCCGAAGCGGGGCACGCCCGAGCGTCTGCGGTTCGACTACTGGCTCCACTACGCGGAGGGCTCGGCGATGCCGCCGCTCTTGCTGGCCTTGGTGTTCAACCGCTTGGAGACCGCGCCGATGCCGTTCTTCGTGAAGCCGATCGTCAGGGCAATGGCGGGCAAGGTGCGCAGCGCGTTCATCAAGCCGCAGCTCGAGCTGCATCTCGACTTCATGGAGGCCGAGCTCGACAAGAGCGAGTGGTTCGCTGGCGACACGATCACCGCCGCAGACGTGCAGATGAGCTTTCCGCTCGAGGCGGCGGTGCTGCGAGCAGGGCTCGATAAGAGCCGGCCGAAGCTGTGGTCTTTCCTCGAGCGCATCCACGCGCGCCCGGCGTACAAGCGCGCGTTGGAGAAGGGCGGCCCATACGACTTTGCCGGCTAGCGCTCACCGGAAGTAGAGCTCGCCGCCCTCATCGTTGCAGTCGCAGTCGTCGAGAAAGCCCCAGTCTACGGCCCCGCAGTTTCCGCTGCCGGTGGCCGCACCGAGCTTGAACGCGGCACGGCAATAGTGGCTGTCGTCATCGAGCGTCAGCACCCACGCGTTGGTGCCGTTGCAGCCCGAGTCGGTGTACTTGAAATTGTCGCAGCCTCCTTGCGTGTTGCAGAAGGACTCGCCGGAGGTATCGAGGAACGGATCGAACGCCGTCCCAGAAACGCAGGTCACTGCCTTGTCGCGCAGTGCTCCGATCATCGCGTTGGACACCACTGACCCGTCGAACTTCCAGACGGCGTGCTCGCCGTCCTTGAGGTCTTTCACCAGGAGATCGGTCGGAGCGACCAACGGCGGGATTCGGCCCGGGCACGCCGGAGCGCCGTTGTTGCACGCGTCGAGGGACAGCGCGAGCGGGTCGCTGCCAGTCGGGTATGGCCCCGTCAGCCAGTTGAAGCGAGTCCAGCCGCCCGCGTCGATGGTCATGTCGCAACGAACCTTGAACGACGGTACGGCTCCTTCTCCGTCCGGATCGATTTCGTACTCGCCGTCTTCGGCGCGGGGGTCGGCGTCGATAATGTCCAGGCAATGGCGAGGCAGCGCTTCGGGTGCGCCGCCGACACCGCCGGCCCCACTCGCGCTGGCACCTCCCTGGCTCTCGGCACCGCCACTCTGCGCTCCGCCGGCCTGCGCCGCGCCATTACCGAGGGCGGCTTCGCCTCCTGCTGGCGTCTGCGCGCCGCCGCTGGTCGCTCCCTCTATTTCGCTGTAGCGCGCGAAGTCGAGGCATGAGCTGAGACTGGCCGCCAAAACGCAAACCCGGAACGCCGCTGTCCTCACGTTGCGAGCGTAGCGCTTCCTTGGCGAGCGCGGACGTCCGTTGGCGCGTGGCCGGGCTCTTGAAGCCTGCACCTCGCGCAAGAAGCTCAGTCGCGAGATCGAGCGCGAACCTTGACGGCCGCGCTGCGACTCGCCCGGCCGCCCCGGGCTTTGGTACGCTTCGACTCGCTGCTGCTCGCAGAGAGCGCCGCGAGCACCATCTGCGAAATCGGCAGGTACAGGGCCGCCGCTCCGCTGCGCCGTTCGAGCGCATCGACGATTGTCCGATAAACCGCGATGCGGCGGCTGGGCTCGCCAAACGCAGGATGATGCACCGCCGGCTGTGAACGCACGACATCGAACCAGAACCGAATTTCACGGCGATAGAACGAGTTTTGGCCGATGTCTGCCACGGTCGTCCAGAAGCGCTGTTCGAAAGCAGCGAGACCGTCTGGATCACGCTCATGCTCGGCAATGATGCTTCTCAGCAGAGCCGCTTGCTCGATGGTGGTGCGCGGCTCTGCCAAAACCAAGAGCGGAATTGCGCCGAGGACCTGTTTCTCGAAGAGCTCGATCAGGCTCGTCTTCTTTGCTACGCCGAGCTCGAGCGCGAGCACGCCCACCAGCGGGTTCGCTGCGGTGGCCGGGTCTTCGATCAAAGTGGCGCCTCCTTGACGCACACGGCACAGGCCGACCTCCGCAAGGCGGTGTACCGCCTGCCGCACAAGCAAGCGCGAGACCCCGAATTGGTCGGCCAGCACCCGTTCGGGAGGCAATGCCGAACCTGGTGGCAGCTCGCCATTGAGAATGTCGGCCGCAAGACGCCGGAACACGTCGTCGTGCAGGTGGCCGCGCCGCACAGCGTCGGCGCGCGAGCTCACGGCGCCGGACACGTCGCGCCCTGACAGGCCAGTGCTTCGAGTGGGCAGTTCGAGCTCACGCATGACGTGCACGCCTCGCTGTCGGACCCTTCAGCGGCGCAGGTCTCCCCGCAGGTTGGGCCGACACACTGCACGAAGCGAAGCATGGGCATGGCAGCGGTCGGACAGACTTGATCGAGACAGGTTGCCCGACACTCGAGATCATCGGCGCAATCGCGCGCACATACCACCGTGTCGAGGCACGAGCTGGTCCCCGACGTCGTCACAGCGCCGGCATTGCAGAGCTTGGTATTCGAGTCGAGCCGCGGATAGTAGAGACCGATGAACATGCACATCTCGTCCGTCGCGGCGCTGGCTCCTGCTGTGATGGTTGTGGAACCGCTGTTCTCGAACGAACATTTGTAGCGAATGTTGGAGCCGGCGCCGACCCGACCCGCCGCGCCTTCGAACTCGACGGGCAAGGGCTCGGCCCACTCCGTCGTCTCGTAGAGCTTGTTCTGGTCGGCGTCTTGGTCGAGAAACGCCTCGAAACGTGCACCCTGCTTGTGCATATGAGACGCGGCGAAGATCAGGTTCGCGTCCTCCGGAATGGGACACGAAAGCTCGGCGGTCGCGCTGCCGTTCGGCGGCACGTGAATGATTGGGTTGAAGAAGAACAAGACGCCTGCCTCGGTCGGCGCCTTCTCGACGGTGGTCAACCGCAGGTCGAAATCGACTCGCGCAGAGAGCGAGTCGCTGCTCGCATTCAGGTAATGGGTCTGCAGCAGCAGCACTTCGCCTGCTGTGAAACGCTGCGACACACCCTCCGGCATCTCGACCTCGCCCTCCGGCGACTGTGCCGCGTAGGCGACGCCACGAACGACTGTCATCCAAGCCGATTCATCGCACGGCACGAGCTGGTCGCCGCCGTCTGGAAACTCGGACAGCGTCGTCTGGTAGACGAGGAAATGGTGGCTGCCTTCGCTGTAGCTGTGCTCGATGCGATCGACCGCCAGCACGTCACCACGATCAGTGGGCGTCTGGATGTACTTGCAGAGCTGCACTTCGCTGGCCGGCTCGACCGACGTCTCGACGGAAAACGAAATCAAGTCGGGTTCGGGCGTAGGCGCCGGTTCGGGTTCGCTCGCGCAACCGAGGAGCAGAAGAGTGGGGGCGTAGCGGGTCGGCAGTCGCCAGCTGGACGTCGCTACTTGGTAACGAAGTTACCTGGTGACGTCAAGTCGCTGCGATGTGGGAAGAATTTTCCTTGGTGGTCGTAAGTGCGTCGCGTCTAATGGCGCCCAACGAGAGGGCGGGAGTCATGGAAGGGAACGTCGCCAACACGGTGGCCACACAGAAGTCGCGTGCTTCGCACCCGCTGATCGGTCGCATCGTCGCCGAGCGCTTCCAGATCATGTCGTTCATCGGTGATGGGCGCATTGCCCAGGTGTTTTGTGCCCAGCAAGAAGGCGAGCCCCGCCATGTCGCGCTGAAGGTCGTTCTGCCGGCATTCACAGCCGACCCCGACGTGGTGGGTCGCTTTCTGTTCGCCGCGGAGAAGTGCAAGCGGCTTCGGCACGGCGGAATCGTCCCTACCCACGCGGCCGGCGAGGACCGCGATGTGCTCTATCTCGCCACCGATTTGGTTCTCGGCGAAAATCTGCGCTCCGCAATCGACGCGCGTGGCCCGCTGGTCGAAAGCGAGGCCCTTCGTATCGCCGGTGATGTTTGTAAGTCGCTCGAATACGCGCTGTCGCTCGGGGTGCTTCACCGCGGGCTTCGACCGACGAACGTCCTCTTGACTCGCACACCGGACGCTCCCGAGCTCGAGATCGTGAAGCTGTGCGACTTCGGAATGAGCGACGTGGTCGAGGCGCTTCGTGGACGCGACCCCTACGCTTCACCCGAGAAAGCGCGTGGGGAGGCGAATGACTCGCGCGCAGATGTGTATGGCTTCGGCGCGCTGCTCTTCGAGCTGCTCTCGGGTCGCGCGTATCGCCGAGAGCGGCCATCCGAAGCCACGGAGGCGGTGGCGCGTGAACGGCAGCAGCACGCGCAGAAGCCAGCTGCCGTGCAGGGAGCACTCTTGGCGCTGCTCGAGGGCACCTTGCAGACCAATGCCGGCGATCGCTTCAGCAGCATCCGGGAGGTCGGTGCAGAGCTTTGCAAGCTCTCGGGATCGTCGGGCGATGGTGTCGACGAGGGGTCGATTTCCCGGTTGGCGTTTCGGAGCGTTGCGGCCGACACCTGGATTGATCGCGCTCGCGGCAAGCACCCGACACCACCGGAAATTGTGCGTGCGCCGGAAGGGGGTGGCAGCCGCGACCCCGCACACGCGCTGATCGGCCAAACGCTGGATGACCGATTCCGAGTGGTCTCGTTCATGCGCAGCGGCGGCATGGCGCACCTGTTCTACGGAACGCGCGTCGACGAATCGCAGCGCATCGTCATCAAGGTGCTGCACCCCCGCCTATCCGAGGAGCCCGGGCTCGTGAAGCGGTTTGCACGCGAGGCGCGGCTAGCCGCTCAACTGAAGCACCCCAACATCATCGAGATCCTTCACGTGGGTGATTTGTACATCGCGATGGAGCTATTGGCAGGCGAAGATCTCGCGAGTCGGCTTCGACAGAGACGAAGGCTGCCGGAGGCGCACGCGGCGCAGATCGCCATCGAGATCGCGAGCGCGCTGGCATACGCACATGGCCGCGCGGTCGTGCACCGCGACATCAAGCCCGCAAACATCATGATCTGCGCGCGCGCAGACGGCGAGCAGGTCAAGCTGCTCGACTTCGGCATTGCAAAGGTGCTCGAGAACACCCGAGATCGCATCGTCAGCGGCGACCTCACGCTGAACCGTTCGGCGCTCACCAGCGTCGGCGATCTAGTGGGCACGCCCCGGTACATGTCGCCTGAGCAAGGGCGCGCCGAAACGATCGACGGGCGCACCGACCTCTACTCTCTCGGGGTCGTTCTCTATGAATTGGTCACTGGCCAAGTCCCTTTCGACGGAGAGACCGCGCTGCAAATCGTCGCTCGTCACGTGCAGGACGAACCTCGCTCGCCGAGCAAGCTTTTGCCCGATATCAGCCCTGAGCTGGAACAGTTGATTCTCCAGCTGCTGGAAAAGAACCCCGCCGACAGACCGTCGTCCGCAGAAGAAGTGAAGTCTCGACTGGAAAGGATGCTTCCGAGTCTGGGCCTGTCGTTGGCGTCGGCAACGAGCCGCTGGCTGAGCCGCGACGAAGACGCGCTGAGCGCCGAGTGGGACCCAGACGAGAGTCAGCTGTTTCTGCCCGCCGAGGCGGTTCAGGCAGTGCTCGACGTTGCCCTGGCGAAGGGGTCGACACCCGCAGCGCCGATCGAACAACCAGAGCCGCCTTCGGCATCCGACGATCACGCCGTCCGGATGGAGTCTTTGACGCGGCTCGCAGATGGTGTCGCCGACACGTTGGACGACGCGCTTTCGGCCATCCTCGGTTTCTCTTCACTGATAAGCAACGCGCTTCGGCTCGGGGATCCGCTGCTCGACGACGTGAGCCAGATCAGCCGCGCAGCCGAACGTGCGCTCGCCTTCCGCGCCCAGCTGCTGGCATTCAGCGGTCGCCAGCCGCTATCGCCGCGGGTGGTGGAGGTGAGCGCGCACATTGCCGAGATGGAGGCGCTAATCCGACGGCTGGTTGGTGATGCGGTGTCTCTCGAGCTGCATCTGCCCGCTGAAGTCGGGCGGGTAGAGGTCGACCCCAAACAGCTCGAGCAGGTCGTGCTGAACCTCGTCTTGAACGCGCGCGAGGCGACACCGAATGGCGGGGAGATCACCATCGAGACGGCCAACGTGATCGTCGATCGAGCGGACGTACACTTGCCGCGCGGTGCCCCTCTCGGCGACTACGTGCTGATCAGCGTCTCCGACACCGGCTGCGGCATGCCCCGGAGCGTGCATGCTCGGGCCTTCGAGCCGTTCTTCACAACCAAACCGTCCGGACAGGCTGCCGGGTTGGGCCTTGCTGTGGTGTTTGGCGTCGTCCGACAGAGTGGCGGGCATGTCCTTCTCTACACGAAGGAAGGACACGGGACCGAAGCGGAAGTCTACTTGCCGGCGACGAGCGCCGCGCCGAGCGAGGAGCAGCATGTCCCCAATTCAGTCCGCGCCGAGAGCGGTGAAACGCTGCTGCTCGTCGAAGAGGAGGAGCTCACGCGCGCCTTCTTGCGAACCACCCTCGTGCGCAATGGCTATCGAGTGCTGGAAGCCAGCAATGCAGATGAAGCGGTGCTGGTCAGCGAGCGGCATCGTGGGCCGCTTCAGCTGCTGATTGCCAGCGCTGTCTCGCCCCGCATCGACGGTGGCCAGCTGGCCGACCGACTGAAGCAAACACGAGGCTCACTGGCGGTGGTCTTTCTGTCGAGCAGCACCAGTGATGGTGCGGCCGGGCAGAGCGACTATTTCGATGAAGGGCATTGGTTGTCGAAGCCAGTCTCGCCTGCCGCGCTGTTGCTGATGGTTCGCAAGGCGCTCGGTCGCTAGTACCCCGAATCTACGGAGTCGATGGGTGAGTCTTTGGAGCGTGGTGTGTCGTCCGAAAAATCCGCAGCGTCATTTCTCAAAAATGACGCTGCGACAAGCGCATTGGCCGAGCCCGAGTCCGCGCTCGATGCATCTGCTGCTGCGGCTTCAGTCGACGCTCGGGCTCTCCGCGACGGTCTCGTGGAACTTGGCATAGTCGATCACGCGGGTGTCACCGTCGGTCGAGATCATGTCAGCGAAGCGGGCGTTCACGACGATCTCGTCGAGCTGGTAGGCGTAGCGAGCGTGCACAGTTTGGCCGATCGTCTCGTCGAGTCCACTGATCGAGAGCAGAAGCAGCGCATTGCGACCGGCAAGGCGTTCGAACGCGTCATCACCGAAGAACGGGCTCGTGCCATCGATCACATGGGATGCGGTCCAGCTGAGTCGGAAGAACGCATTGGTGTCGCGCACGAGTGGCAACACCGAGGGCACACGGAGTCGCTCGCCTTCGCTCGTGACGGCGTCCGAGAGCAGCAGCACCCGCAGCGACGCCTCGGCGATGGTGTTGTGGCGAGCGTTCGCCATGCGAAACATCAGATGACGCACACCATCACGTGTGCCGATGACGGCCTTTTCCGAGAACAGCACGCGCGCTGATGGGCGCGCGAATTTTGAGAATGTGAGGCCGGTGGCAATCGCCAGCGTCAGCATGCCGGTGAGTGCCTCGACCGTGACGACCGCCTGCGCGTAAGCGGTCGCCGGCGCCAGCACGCCGTAGCCAATGGTGCCCATCGTTTGCACGCTGAAGAAGAACGCGTCCCAGAATGACCCAGGCCGTGCGCCCGTGATAGCGCCTGGGCCGAACAGGTAGAGCACGGCGAACAGCGCGTTCTCCAGTAGGAATGCAACGGCAGCGAGCATGAAGAAGGTGCCCCACGACATGCTGAGAACGCGGTGGTACACGTCCTCGTGAACCGCCGTTTTCAGCCCGACGGCTCGGACCAGGAACAGCTCGCCTCGCCGCAGCTTCACTCGATCCGACATCTAAGCACGACGCGCCCGCCGTGATCCAGGTCGCGCATCCGAAAGCGCGGGACATCTTTGCGTAGCAGCGCGGCGGCTGCGCCCTTCGCCATTACTCGACCTCGACCACGCAGGGCCCGAGCGGCTTCGATACGCACGCCAGGATGTAGCCGTCGGCCTTCTCGTCGGGGTCGAGGCAGTTCGGCTCGCCGAGCGCAACTTTGCCGCTCTTCAAGCGGACACGACACGATGCGCAGCCACCGACGGTGCAGGAGAAGGGCATGTCGACGCCGGCGTCCTGTGCGGCCTCGAGGATGGTGAGGCCCGGCTTCACCACGAGGGCGTGACGGTCGCCGTGCACCAGCACCTCGACAGTCTGTGCCACGTCGGAGCCGCCCGTGGTCGTGTCTTGCGGGCTCACGAAGCGCTCTTCCTTGATGCGCGAGAGCGCGATCTTGCGGCTCTCGAGCGCTGCCTTCGTCTCGTCCATCATGCCGAGCGGGCCGCACACGAAGAACATGCTGGCGTCGTCGGCGAACGCCTCCAGCGCGTCGAGCTCGGCGAGCACCGTCGCGCGGTCGAGCTTGCCGATACGCGCCGCTGCCGCGCTCTCGACCTCGAGCACGTGCCGCACGCGGAAGCGCTCGGGGTGGGCGGCGGTGAGCTCGGCCAGCGCTTCCTTGAAGATGATGTCCTCCTCCGAGCGGTTGCCGTACACGAGCTCCATCCGGATGTTCTGATCGGCGTGCAGGTGGGTACGGGCGATGCCGATCAGCGGCGTGATGCCGCTACCGCCGCCGAGCAGCACGAGCCGCTTGCGACCACCGGGCACCGTGAAGTTGCCGCTGGGGCCGGCGACGAGCACCGTCTCGCCCTCTCTCAAGTCGCGCACGATGCCGGGCGAGACCTGGCCGCCCACCACTTCTTTGATGGTGAGGCGGACCTCGTTCGGCTCGTGGGCGGCGCTCGACGCCGAGTACGCGCGGCGCACCTCCTTGCCGTTCACGGTGCGGATGAGGGTGAAGAACTGGCCCGCCTCGAAACGGATCGGCGCGCCCGTCGGGTCCTCGAGGACCATGCTGACGGCGTCCTTCGTCTCGCGAACGATCTCCTTCACGCGCAGCGCGCGGTGGCCCTTTTGGCTCCCGGCCGGGCGCGGCGCCTTCTTCTCGTCGAAAGGCGCCGGCTTGTCCCCGAAGATGCCTTTGATGTCGCGCTTCAGCTGCGAGAAAAATCCCATATCGCGGCCTCTACCGAGGGCTCTGCAATACGTCAAGCGCCCCTATACACTTCGCACGCGAGCGTCAAGTGTCACTAGACACTGTGCCGATGCGAGCGCTCGCCAGCGTGCACATCCTAGGATCGGCGACCTCGAGCAGCTCGATGCAGACGGTGACGTCCCCGTTGGCATAGTCGATGGGAGACTCCCAGTTACGGGGACCTCCTGGTTTACCCAGCTCGTGATAGTCGGCGTCGTGCACGATCGCGGGCGTGTCGATCCAGACGATGTCGCCCGACGCCAGCGGCTCGTCGCAGGCTGAGCTTGCCGCGGCAGCATAGCGGATCGACCCTTGAACCTCGGGCTCAAGTCTTCTGCGTCAGAATGCGCGTCAGCGTTTCGCCGGCGCGGCGGGCGATCTCGCCAAGGGTGCGCGTGCCGACCAGGGTGTCGTCCAGCTGGTCGGCAACCAACACGATCGTCGCGCGGCCTTTCAGCTTTACGACATAGACGGCAACGTCGGGCGTTGCGTGGCCCATCACCTGTAGCAGCCCGCGATGGACTGGCGTTTGCGGAATCGGCCCGAGGTAAAACCCAGCGGCGGCGCTGGTGGCGAAGATGCTCGGCTTGTTCGCGGGGATGACCAGCGTGCGCAGATCTTCTTCCGAGCCGAACGCAGGGTTCGCGCTCCAGCCGTGGTACGCGTCGCGCTTCAATACGAACAGCGCACCGCGGTGGGCGACCAGCGTCATCGCGCGCAACATCAGATCGAGCAGATCGTCGCGACCGCGCGCGCGACCGAGCAGATCGAGCAGCTCGGGCAGCGATGGCGTCCAGCCGGCGTCGGGCGTTCGCGGAATCGTCTCCGGCTCTGGTCCGTCGGCTTCGATGAGCTCGTCATCGAGCGGGGTGGGCTCTTCTTCGCCAACAGGGCCTTGATCGGCCGTGACTTCTTCGTGGAGCGACGGCGGGGCGGCGGCGATCAGCGGCACCAGCGGGTCATCGGGGCTCGACGGCATCCTGAAGCCGGGCGGTGGCGGCGCTGAGGGAAACGAGACGGAGGGGCCATCCAGCGGGATGTCGCGAAAGGAGCGCCGGCGCGACAGCGTCGGCTCGTCTTCGTCGCCGCCGAGCGGCAACAGCTCGGCCGGGCCCATGCGCGGGATGGGTGCGTCGTGGATGTGCAGCTGTTGAGGCGCTTCCCAATCGATCTCCGATTCCGCAGGCAGGCTCGGATGACCGGCAACGCTCAGGCGACGCACCAGTGGAATCGGCACTTCCTCGAGCTGCGGCGCGGGGGGCGGAGGCGACGGCGGCACCGTGTCCGGCGCGCCGTGCGGGAAGGCCGGTGTGCGCCGGCGCGAGCGGCTGGAGGTGCCCCCTTCTGCCAGCTCGAGCCGGCGGATCGCCTCCTCGATGGCCGACATCGTCGCGCGCTGCACACGGATCGGCGCGCCCAAATGAAACGTGAACTCGGCGCTGATGTGGCCATCGAGCGGATCGACAGCGGCGATCTCCACGACGCCAGAAACGGCGTCGTGCCTGAGCGGCACGGCAGCCAACATGCGGCACATCCCGCGTGGCAGCTTGTCGGCGATCTCCGATGACGGGTTGACCTGGCGGAGCGAGAGCCCCGATCGGCGACTGAGCTCGTCTTCTAGAGACCGCTCGCTCAAGACGCCGCGATCGACGAGCGCACGCGCGATCGATACACCGCGCACGACCGACAGATACAGCGCCGCCTCCAGATCGCGCGCAGCGATCGCCCCCGTGGTCAGCAGGCGCCGGGCGAGCTCCAAGGTCACCGGCGCAAGATACCGGAACCTCGCCATTTGCTCAGCAAGGGATTGCTGAGCTCCGCGAGAACGCGCGATCGTGCTTCGACGTGATCACGGTTTGGAAGGCGGCTTCGACCCGTGCGGGCGCGTCCCGACATGCGCCATCGAGCGACGTGTCAGATCCATCAGTCGCTGAATCGCCGTGAGGCGCTCGTCGTTGCGTGGCTTCACGATCGGCCAGGTGCGAAAGAAGGCGACCAGCTCGGTCGCTTCTCGGCGCATGTCGACGGCCTCGTGCGAAGCGTCGTCTGCCAGAACGTGGAGCACCTCTTGCGCGCTGGTGACGAACATCGGCGCGGCGCCGGTCGAGGTGGAGCCTTCGGCATCCTTGGGATCACTCACGCATTTGCCTTCGTGCTTGGACGATCAATAGCCCATGTCCCGTTTGGGCTTTTTGGCCACTGATTGTGGAGCGGGAGCTGCTGCCGCACCCTTGGAGGTCTTCGTGGCGCTCGCCGACGTCGTCGCGCTGGCGCTTGCCTCCGGGCGCGCTGAAAAGGTCGAAGCTGCCACCGCCGAGGCCGCTTCTCGAGCGGATTGCGCTGGCTCTACAAGCTTCGCAGACTCGCTCTCCAGGGCCGCCGCTTTTTCGACCGGGCCCGCCGCATTCTCTGTCGTGGAACCCTTGCCGAAGGTGGCAACCAGCACTGTCACCAGCGCGGCAGCGACGATGACCGCCGCACCGAAGACGATCGACATGCGACGCTTGGGTAGGGCAACGACTGGAGCTTCGATTGCGCGGGCGACCGACTCGGGCGTCGTCGCGGGGAACGTGCCGGTAAACACAGCGAGCGTCGCCACATCGTGTCCTTGTGCGTGCGCGAGAGAGGCGAGGCTCGCCGTAAGCTCGCGCGCCGACTGGAAGCGCTCGTTCGGCTCACGCGACAGCGCGCGCCGGAAAAAGGCGTCGACGTCGGGTCCGAGATCCGACGCGACGCTGGTCGCGGACGGGATCGGGCCGGAGCAGATCTTCACCACGGTCTCGAGCAGCAGCTGGCCTTCGAACGGGCGCGCCCCGGTGAGCGCGCGAAACGCGATCACGGCCAGCGACCACAGATCGCTTCGGTGGTCGACCTCGGTGGAGCCCATCGCCTGCTCCGGGCTCATGTAGTGCGGCGAGCCGACGACAGTGCCCTCGAGGGTGGGCGTGCCAACCTGACGGTCACCACCGTGCAAGGTCTTGGCGACACCGAAGTCGAGGATCTTGACCACCTCTTCGCCGTCTTCGTCACACAGAAACACGTTCTCCGGCTTGAGATCGCGGTGCACCAGACCGCTCTGATGCGCGCGGTCGAGCGCACGCGCCAGCGGGGCCAAGATGCGGGTTGTCTCGCCGAGATCGAGCCGCTTTTTGCGACTGAGCCGAGCGCCGAGATCTTCGCCCTTCAAGAGCTCCATCACCAGATACGGCAGGCCCCGATCGATGCCGTAGTCCAAGATCTGAACGACGTTGGCCGAGCGGATCTGCGCAGCCGCCTTGGCCTCTCGCTCGAAGCGAGCGCGCAGCGAAGCCAGCTCTTCGCGATCTTCGGTCGACTCGGCGTGACCCAGCTTGGTCACTGGCGCGAGCGCCATGAACTTGATCGCGACAGGGCTGTCCAAGGTGAGATGGGTCGCGACCCACACCGAGCCCATACCGCCGTGGCGCAGCACCTCGGTCAGCCGATACTTTCCTGCGACGACCAGCCCAGCGGCAAGCTTGGGCGCCTTCTCGGGCTCGCGCATCGACGTCATCCCGAACCCGTGACGGGGTCGAGACGGCGGCGGCAGGGGGGGCTTGGCCGCCATTCGCTAGAAACGGCCTCCAACGCCGAGCCAACCCGGCCCCACCATCGGCAACACAGCGGGACGCTTGCCTTCGCTCGCGTCCGAGCTGGTCAGCGACACGATCAACAGCACGACAGCCGTCGCTGCTGCGGCACCGCCGACGGAGAGGGCAACAGTCGACACGTTGCCCATCGTACCCGTGTCGTCGATGTTCGGCTGCTCTTCTGGCGGACAGCGGTCAGCTGGACAGCGATCTTTCAAATCCGAGAGCTGGCTGAGAAACAGGCCGCCTGTCACAGCGCCCACGCCGAGACCGGCAACTCCGACGCCAAACGCCACCAATGTCGGCGCTAGAAATGGCGAGCTACCTTTGGAGGTGGTGTCGGGCGGAGTCGGCAGCACCGGCTTTGTCGGAGCCGTCTCGACGACCGGCTTGAGCACGATCTCGATCGACACCACGCCACCTTTCGCAGGCAGGCTCACCACGCGGTCATCGGCGATGAAGCCCTCGGCTTCGACGTGCACTTTGTGATCACCTGGGTCGAAGCGGCGCGCGCTCTCGAAGCCGGTGAACGGCTGCCCGTCGACAGTTGCGGTCGCCGCGTTCGGCTTCGGCCCGCGCACCCGCAGCAAGAGCGAGGGAATCTTCGCGACGAAGGCTTTCAATCGATTGGCGCCTTCGTCCTGCGCTTTGCGAAACACGGCCGACCCCTTTGCCGGCAGCGGCTCTGCCACCAGCTTCTCGTAGGTCTCGGCAGCCTCGGCCAGTCGACCCAGCCCCTCGAGCGCTTGGCCCATCAACAAGATGTGAGTGGGCGCGTGAAACAGCTCTTCCGCCTGCTTCGCGCGCTCGAGCGCTTCGGCGAATTGGCCTGCGTCCAAGCTGTCAGCTGCGTCTTGCGCCAGCTTGCGTGCGCGATCGACCTCGGTTTCGTCTGCAGCGCTCGCGCTGCTCGGCACGCCCAACGAGAGGGCCGAGACCAGGCAGAACAAAAGGCCAGCCAACCGCATCGGCCACGACGATACCAGCGACTCGCTCGTCGTGCTCACTCGCGAACGTACACCTCCAGCCGTTTCTCGAGAAAGCTGCCGGCGTTGCCGCTGAAGGTCCAATCCGGGTTGCCGCTCGGTGCTTCGCCGATGCCAACGTCGAGCGTACCAGCCTGCGACCAGTGGTTCAGCGCCAGCACCGTGTTCATCGCCACGTGAACCTGCATCGAGCCGTAGCAATCCGTGCCTCCGCCGATGGTGTCGTCGTCGTCGAAGACGCCGTTCGGGCCCTCGCTGTAGCAGGCGCTCCAGAGCTCGAGGTTGCCGGCGGTGGGCACCGCGACATTCGACTGGTTGGGGGACACCGACACCACCAGCGCGTTGGTGATCGCGATGTCCCACACCCAATCGGTTGGCACGCCGAGCATCGCCGCGTCGTTGGTGAAGGCATCCATCTCGACCCATACTTCTTCGTCGTCGAGCAGCAGTCGATACGCCACTCGATCGAAGCTGCCGACAGCGGCTGTTTCATCGATGTCATAGGGAACGTCCGCCAGCACGTTCCAGTCGGCGTTGGTCGGGAGGTCGAGCCCGTACACGATGCGAAACTCGCAAGCGCTGCCGGCCATGCCCGCTGGACACGGCGTGGCGCAGTCGTCGCCGGAGAACTCGATGTAACAAGTACACGTGGCGACGCCGGTGCTCTCGTCACACACACCGTTCGAAGAGCATGAAGCGTCGGTGCACGCCGCCAGGCAGCTGCCATCGTCGTCCGCGTCCTGGTAGCCGGGCGCACACGCTTTGCAGTCGGCGCCCGTATAGCCGGCGGCGCATGCGGCGCAGCTCGCCCCGCCCCAACCCTGGTCGCAGCTGCACTCGGCGTTGCCGGTGGAGTCGTCGCAGGTCCCGTGCTCGTTGCACGTGGCTGACGTACAAGGCCCCACCAAGCTGCCGCCCTCACCGCCGACCCCACCCGCACCCGCGACGACGCCAGCGCCGCCAGCGCCGCCAGCGCCACCGCCCACGACCTCGAGATCATCGAGGCCGAAAATCGCGTTGCAAGCGACCTGGCAGACCAGCAGCGCGAAGAAAGCGAGCCGCGGACGAACGAACGTCACTCCTGCCAGGATAGCGCAATCTGCCGAAAAGTGGCGCTCTCCTAGCGCGTGTGCGATGGCTCGGCGGTGCCCCGTCTGCGCCTTTTCATCGAGCGGATATTGCCCATCAGCGTGCTGGTGCTCGCTCTCATCGGCGCACCGGTGATGATCTTCTCGCCAGAAGGCTTGCCGAGGTTACGCGGCCTCGAGCGCGAGCTCTCCGGCGTCGCCGACGAGAACAAGGAGCTCGAGCGCGAAATGCAGGAGCTCCGCGGGCACGTCGGACGGTTGCGCGACGACCCTGCCGCGGTCGAGCGCATCGCGCGTGACGATCTCGGCCTGGTTCGCCAGAGCGAGATCGTCTTCCAGTTCAACAAGAAGCGCTGAGCGAGAGCTGCAGAGACTCTACCGCGGGGCGCAGTACCGTATCGCGGGCGGAACGCACGACTTGCTCGAGATCGCTGCGCGTCAGCCGGCCCAGACCACGCAAAAACCGTGGCGCTTGCACGAAGAAGTGACGAGCCCGTTGCTGTGCCGATCACCCATGTTCATCCGGGGCGTGACCTGGCTGTACCGACCACGCCGCCGGCGCGTCGTCCGTGTCGGCCTCTGCCACCGCGGCCGTCGCCTGGACCTTGCCGGGCTTGTGATGGGCGGGCGCATAGATCGCATAGACCTGCATCGGCACCCCACCGATGTTGGTGATGTTGTGCCAGGTCCCCGCCGGAACAAGGACGCACCAGCCGTCTGAAACCTCCTGTTCGAACGTCAGCGCGTCTTTCGCCGCGCCCATCTGCACCCGGCCATGACCAGCATCGAGGCGCAGGAACTGGTCGGTGTCCGGATGCGCCTCAAGGCCGATGTCACCGCCAATGGGGATCGACATGAGCGTTACCTGCAGATAGCGCCCGCTCCAGGCGACGGACCGATAATTCGTGTTGTCCTTGGTCGCCTGTTCGATGTCGAACGATTGCGGCGCCGGGCCGATGTCCTTGATCATTTCAGGAGCGTAGCCCATTCAGCGAGTAGTGATCTCGAAGCGAGAAAAGTTGTGCGGCGGGTGGTTTTCGGCAGAGCGGCTGGCTGCTGCCTGACTCCAAATCCGCGCTCGTTGCACCACGCCGAGCTGCACTGCCGGCCGCTTCCGGCGTAGGATGCCGATTGGAGGCACCACCATGCTGCACCGTGCTTGCTTGATCTCGATCGTGCTCCTTTCAGCTGCGTGCAGCGTCGACAAGGTCGACGGCTTGTTCGGCAACAGCGGTGCCAGCGGCGCTGGCTCGAACGACGGTGGCGCTGGGGGCGCCGTGAACGGCCCGACCAGCAATGGCAATGGCGGAGACGCGACCGGTCCCACCACCAACGGGCCAGTCACCACCAATGGGCCTGTCACCACCAATGGGCCTGTCACCACCAATGGCCCGACGACCGACAACGGCGCGACCACCACCGGCCCTGATCCGATCGGGGTGAACCTGTATTGCGACAACGCGCCCTGCGCTTCAGGCGAGATCTGTTGCTACTACCAGTTCGCGAAGGGACAGGACTTTTGCGGCCCGCCCGGCGATTGCCCCGACTCCGACGGTTGGATGGAGATTGGCTGCAACGACTCCGATGATTGCGCCTCGGGGCATTGCTGCGGACACTGGAACCAGAACGACGGCTGGGTCCAAGTCAGCTGTGAAGACAGTTGCCGAGGCAACAACGAGATGTGCTTCGACGACCCCGGCGCGTGTGGCGGCGAGGAGTGTAACGACTCGTCCGCGCTCGGCCAGGGCTACGGCTATTGTGGCTGAGCTCTGGTTCGCTTTCAACGGCTGAAGTTGTCGGCTTCGGCGGCGCTGCGCTTCACTTGCGACTTCTGGGCAGGGGCGGGTGCTGCGGGCGAGGCGCCGGGCTGGGTAGGCGGCGGCTGGGCAAAGTTGTCGATCGCGCGGTTGAGCTCGGCTTCTTGTTTGGCGAGGCTGTCGTCGACACCCTTGGCCCGATCCGCGGGCGCGCTCTTGGCTGCGCTGGGTCGCGCCGCGTTGACGGCTCGTTGTTGGGTCTCGAGGCGCTTGCGGGCCTCGTCTGCCTTGCCCACCGAGAACAGCGAGTTTGCCTCACGAAGCGCGCTGCCTGTCTCGCTGCGTTGCACGCGGTCGAGCACGATCGAGTCGAACGCCGACGCCTGACCGTCGACCAGCTCGAGCGCCAACTGGCCGCTGGAGGTGGCGTCTTTGTTGGCGACCAGGTCGCGGTAGGCGAGCTTCGCCGAAGCGATCGGTAGCTGACCCGCGTCGCCCTTGGGCAGGCGAACCTTCACCAGCACTGTCTTGACCTCGCCCTTGGCGATGCTGCCGAGCGGGATGCTGATGCGCGAGCCGGAGCGCGTGAAGGTGCGGTCGAACACGCGTACGACCTCGACCCCTTGGCCGAGCTCGATATCGGCGACTGCCTCGTTGGCCACGCTGTCCGTGAGCAAGCTCGCCTCTGCCTCGAACACACGCGCGAGATCCCGATCACTCTCGACGAAGTAGTGTCGCCCGTTGGACGATTGCGCGATCGCGCTCATGATCTTCTCGTTGAAGTCGAGGTCGACGCCGATGGTGGTGATGTTGATTCCTTGGCTCATTGCCCGCTGCGCGAGGCTCTTGAAGCCGGGGATGTCGCGGATGCCGTTGTTGGTGTCGCCGTCCGACATCACGACCATGCGCTTGACGATCTCTCCGCTCGGCGAGCTGCTCTTGGCGAGCTCGATCAGGCCGCCTTCGATGCCGCACGAGATGCAGGTGTCGCCGCCGAGCTGAATGCCGCGAATCGACTGCAGGATGTTCTGACGGCTGCTCGCATTGATGGTGGTCGACGGCACGATCGTCTCGGTGCGCGTGTCGAAGGCGACGACCGACACAGTATCGCCGTCATGCAGGCGCTCGACGGCGCCAGCCGCCGCCAAGAGCGCATTTTGGTGGCGCGTGCCGCGCATCGAGCCCGAGCGATCGATCACCAGCGAGAGCGCGACCGGTGGAGCTTCGCCTTTGCCTTTGTCGGTGCCACTGACTTCGAGCAGCACGAAGGTCTCGTCCGGGTTGGTCGCCTTCAGCGAGCTGTGGCCCAGCCTGCCCTCGAGCTTGAGCGTGCCATCCACCGAGAAGGTGGACCCGAGGTCGCCGCTGGCCTGAACGGTGCTATCGCCGGCGCCCGCGACGTCGTTGTTGTCGACTTCGTCGCGGGTAGAGGCCGTCTTGTTTTCTGCGGTCGCGCTGAAGCCACCTGCGGGCGTGACCGCGAAGACGATGCCGCCGACGACGAGCATGCCGATTGAGGATAGAAGGCCAACGTTGAGCGCTTTCATGACTGCTTCTCCAAGAAACTATGGGACAGGTGGCCCCGCAATGCCCGGCGGACCCGCTGGGGAAGGTTGGCCGCCAGGGGAGACGACCCGAGACACGCCCGCCCGCGCCAGCGTGTCCCAGGGCGGAATGCTGCCGATGAGGACGAACAAGGCGTCGAAGCTGAGCTTCTCGATGGTTGATTTGGGGCTGCCCCCCAAGCCCCCGACCCGCCCGGAGACCCGCTTGATGGAGCACCACCCTGCCTGTACTTCGTTGATCTCAGTAGAAAATCGCAGGTCGACTCGGCGCGCGCTGCGCAGCCGCTCGAGCTCTGCAATGTTGCGGGGCTGACCACGAGCATAGGTAGCGGCGCGGGCCAGGATTGTGACCGAGGTTCGCGGTTGGTTCGCCAGAGCGATGGCTGCCTCCATCGCGGCGTCGCCGAGACCCGCGACGATCACCTTTTGCCCGGCCAAGCTGCGGGCATCGGCGAGGTGGTAGTGCACGCGGCTTTCCGCGTCTTCTGGGATGGGGACCGGCAGTAGCCGCGGGCTGCCGCGCTGGCCGATCGCGAGCACCACCGAACGCGCGCGGATGACACTTTCGATGCCTTCGCCTTCGACCGTGTGGACCCCGAAGATTCCCTCTGGCGTGCGCTCGATGTGCGCCATGCGCGTGTGCTCACGGATCGCGAGGCCCTCTTTTCGAACGATGCGCATCCAATGCAGCAAGAGCTCCTCTTTGCTCGACTCTTTCAGCCACAGCTTGCCCGCGACAGGCAGCTCGAGCGGCTGATCGAACACCAGCTTGCCACGGGGAAAGCTCTTGATGCTCTGCGCCACGCCGCCCTGCTCGAGGGTGACGACCGAGGCGCCGAGCTCTTTCAGGCGGAGCGCCGTGCTGATGCCTGCTGGGCCTGCACCCACCACGCACACGTCGACAGCACCGGTCGCCCGCGGGCGGCTGCCGAGCCCGCGGTGGGCTGCGTCGGCAGCTTGCACACCTTGCAAGATGGCGTTCTTGATCAGCGGAACGCCAGTGACGTCGCCGGCCAGGTAGAGGCCCGCGACCTCGACGCTCTCCAGGCTGGGAGAGATGCGAGGCTGCTCCAAGAGGGCGCCTTCATCGGTGACGATGATGGACCCGTTCGGGCAGCGTTGCTCGCAGAGGACGAGGCCACAACACGCGTCGGGGCGGGCCACCACTGCCACGTAGCGCTCGACCTCCAGCACGCCGTACGGGCACGCATCGACGCACGCGTAACAGCCGAGGCAGGTCGAGGTGTTCACCACCGGCAAGCGCTTGGTGGCGCTCGGCGCCTGCAGCGCCGGTGCCTTCTTGTCGCCGCGCTTCTTCTTGAGCGCACGCACGCCGCGGGTG
>Ga0209181_10003683_pt1 | contig 23366 bp, 27 predicted proteins | sample MAT05_FD_187208 | JGI IMG/M metagenome (GOLD analysis project Ga0209181, IMG submission 187208) | Freshwater microbial communities from Lake Fryxell liftoff mats and glacier meltwater in Antarctica - MAT-05 (SPAdes) (version 2) | ecosystem: Environmental > Aquatic > Freshwater > Ice > Liftoff...
TCATTTGATCAAATTCCGAGTAAAACTCTTTCGTCTTTTTGCGAGCCATAGTCCCTCCATATTTTTAGAGAAACCATTGTCCACTATAGCGCAATCAGTGTAAAGTATTTTTAATCAAAAGACCCTGACCTTTCCCTTGGTAATTCGGATGAACGCAAATATCATAAAACATGCACATTATGCCATCCTCCAAAATTCTTCCAAAAGCAATCAAATCCTCATTTTCCTTGATGAAGGCAATATGGGTGGAAATAGCAAGAACATGTTGCCATTTTTCTTCTGTTTGGTGAAAACGTTTCCCCCACCCCACACTTTCTGTAAGGATGTTAATGTCGTTAAAAGTTATCTCATCTTTTGACTCTAAAATTATTACTTTCATATTTTCTCATATTTTTTTCGCTAACGATCTATGAATGCCATGCGCTTTTCGCTGTATCGTGATCCAGCTGTACTTCCTTCAGGAATTGCATAATCGAGTTCTTTAATATCCGATGAGGTTAAAACCAAATCCGCAGTACCAATATTTTCTTCAAGAAAAATCCTACGCTTTGTGCCAGGTATAGGTACAATATCATTTCCTTTATGAAGTAACCATGCAAGTGCTACTTGAGAAGGTGTAACTACTTTACTCTCAGCCATATTACGAACCACTGAAACAATTTTCATGTTTGCATCATAGTTTTTTCCTCGTAGTCGTAGATCTCAACGACGGAAGTCATTTTCTGTGTAATCCTCAGCTCGTTTTACCGTCCCTGTTAAAAAGCCCCGACCGAGTGGACAGAAAGGGACAAGACCAATGCCAAGCTCACGAAGTAATGGGATAATTCGAGGCTCTAGATTTCGTTCCCAAAGAGAATATTCACTTTGCAGAGCAGAAATTGGATGCGTTTTATGGGCACAGCGTATTGTATCTTCACCTGCTTCTGGTAAGCGTCTAATCTAGCCACCTTCAAAAAATTCAAAACAGCTGCTACTTTCTTGTGAAAAAGGAGAGTAAGATGGCAAAGCCCACTTCAGAAGAACGTAAGCAGTACTGGAAAAACAAAATCGACGAGTAACGCAGCAGCAATCTATCAATTCCCGCCTGGTGTCGCCAAAACGAGATCAATATCCATGTTTTCCGCTACTGGCAAAAAAAGCTTGATCACGTTTCCTCTTTAAGCCGTTCTGCCTTTAAAGAAATCAATTCTACAAATGATGAAGCTTTTACAGGCGTCATCATGGAATACCAAGGAATTAGCATCCATGTCCATCCACACTTTGACTCCCTTACCTTGAAAAGATGCTTGGGGGTTCTTAAACAATGCTAAGCATTCACGGAAACGCACGTCTTTTTCTCTGCCAAGAACCCATAAATATGCGTAAAAGCTTCGAAGGCCTTAGCGCACTTGTTGAACAGCTTTTTCCGGAGGAACTGCTTTCAGGGGCTTTATTTATCTTCCTTAACCGACGGAAAGATCACATGAAAGTACTTTATTGGGATAAAGATGGATTGGCCATCTGGTTCAAACGTCTGGAGAAAGGATCGTTTGCATGGAAATGGGGAAGCGAAAGCTTGATTGATCGAAGGACATTTTTTATGCTGCTCGAAGGAATTACTCCCAAAAGATTGCAAGTTCGTCACACGATAAAATAAGGGCAAATTTTTTGATTTTTCTCTTTATTTTTTAGTGCTTTTTAAAGTAAAATATCTCTCATGATTACCCCAGAAGCTGCTATTCCAGAATTTCTGGATCGAGATGTTCTTCTCAAGGAAATCACCACGCGCGATGAAAAAATCCTCCGACTTGATCAATAAGTTGATTTTCTCAAAGAGCAGCTTGAATGGTTCAAAAGACAAATCTTTGGAAAGCGCTCAGAGAGACAAAAGTCGGATTTAAATAGCGAACAGTTGCTATTCGAGGGATTTGAAACTCCTCTTCAGGAAGAAGAGAAAAAGACTGTAAGTTCTCACAAGCGCAAAAAGCCTAATCGCGACGGCAAAGATAAAATCACTCTTCCTGATGACCTGCCGGTCAAGACCATAATACTCGATATCCCTGAAGAGCAAAAAGTCTACCAGGAAACCGGAAAAGCCCTTGTGCAAATTGGAGTGGAAGTCTCTCACAAATTAGCTCACGAGCCAGGCTCTTATTATATCAAAAAGACAATCCGTCCTAAATATGCTCATCCGGAAAGAGAAGAGAACGGTATTTTGACAGCCGATCTGCCCGACAGCCTGCTGCCCAAGTGCAGAGCAGATGAGAGTTTGCTTGCAGAAATCGTCACGATGAAGTTTGCCGATCATTTACCCCTTTATCGCATTGCAGAAATTCTCAAGCGGGAAGGAATAGGAATCAGCAGAAAACTACTTTCCCAATGGGTAATAAATACAGCAATGGCTCTAAAGCCCCCTTACAACGAAATGATGAAAAGGGTTTTAAGCAGCAAAAACATCTTTATCGACGAAACACCTGTGAAATTATGGGAAAAGGAAAAATGCAAACAAGCCTATATGTGGGTTAATTCCTTATCTAAAAAACTACACTCTCGATGCCTTTGCCCGGCTCGATAACAATATAGCGGAAAGAGCAGTCAGACCGCTTGCAATAGGGCGAAAAAATTGGCTTTTCTTTGGTAGTCCGGACGGAGGCGAAGCCGGCGCCATTTTGTTTTCGCTAGTACAAACCTGCCGAGGCTTGGGCATTAATCCGCGCGAATATCTCGAAGATATCATGCGCAGAATCATGGGACACAATAGCCAAAAGCTTTACGAACTCCTTCCCGATGAATGGCTAAAAAGCCGCACTCAAGCACCTGCTCCTTAAATTATTTGTCAGATGGGTTTATTTCCCGCTTACTGCTTCTGAGAGCCCTAAAAAGCGAACCTTCCCCTCCTTTACCAGTTGAGCCATCATTCCCACAACTTCTTCAATGGGAACAGCTGGATCAACCCGATGCTGATAAAGAAGGTCAATATATTCGGTTCCAAGTCTTCGCAAAGAATTATCAACTACCTGTCTCATGTGTGAAGGATCACTGTTAGCGCCATGCATTTTACCATTGACTATGTTGAATCCAAATTTTGTCGCGATAATGACCTTTTCACGTTGTCCTTTCAATGCACGTCCAAGTAGCTCTTCATTGGTATAAGGACCATAGATTTCAGCATTATCAAAAAATATGACACCAAGTTCTATCGATCGATGAATAGTTGCAATTGATTCAGCATCATTTGGAATGCCATAAGATTGACTCATCCCCATGTACCCAAGTCCGAGTTCTGAAACTTCGAGACCCTGCTGACCAAGTTTGCGTTTTTTTAACATATATTTATCCTGTTTTTGATTTTCCCATAGATTACGACTCTCCTCCAAATTCAATAGAATACAGTACATCCTCGCTGCTCAAGCTCCTGAAACCATTCTGGTATGGCAAGACTTTTATTGAGCCGCACATCTATCTTTTTGAGGTTTTTTAGGTTGCGTATGCTCAGCGGAAGAGTTGTCAGCTTATTGTCTCTCAAATCCAAAAACCTAAGCGATTTCAATTTGCCAATCGTTTCTGGTAGAGAAATTAGTTGGTTAGATCTCAAATCAAGCTCAGTAAGGCTTTCCAAGTCCCCAATACTTTCTGGTAAAGTTCTCAACTGATTATTTTCTAGCATTAATTTTCTCAAATTGCCAAGGCATCCGATAGAATCTGAAAGAGAATTTATCCTATTATTCATGGCGTGGATTTCTTTTAATCTTATGAGCTTAGAAATGAAATCTGGAATAGAGGCAATCACGTTGTTATATATTCTCAATTCTATGAGGTGATCCATACATCCAATACATTCAGGGATGGTTTTAAACTTATTGTGCGTAATATTCAAATAAGTAAGATTTTTGAGATTCTCGAATGATTGTGGAAGTGATTCCAAACAGTTACCAGCTAAATAAAGAAAACGCAGATTTTTAAGATTTCCAACCGATTTTGGAAGCTCAACTAACCCATTGTGGTTTACATCCAATACCTGCAATTCTGTTAAATTCCCAACTCTGTCGGAAAGAAATGAAAGGTTATTTACACTGATATTGATTCTTTCTAGGCTCATTAAATTAAAAAGAGATTCAGGAAGAATTGCCAGCTTATTTTTGTAAGCACTGAATCTCCTAAGATGAATTAAGCGATTGATGTCTTCTGGAATTTCTGTGATTTGATTATCATCAATCCATATTTCTTCAAGATTGGTTTGTGTTAGAACTTCCTCAGGAAAAAATATGAGTTGTTTACTGGTAAAATCGAGTGATCGAGAAATATTAGAAGATGGGATTTTTAGATACATACTTTCTCCATAAGATGCAGACGGGCATACGATAAAAACAGTGACCGAAAACCCAAGTGCAAGAAATATAAATTTAAACATCAACCATTCCTATTTAACCTTTTCAATTAATCATTTATTACTTATTGAGAAAAATAAATGAGCCTGAAGCATGGGTCTTCGTCCTGCAATAGATCCATTTTTAATCCATCGGCAGGTGTAACCCATGTGAAACCTTTATGCTCATTAAAATTTATCCTTACTGCTTCTGGATTTCCCTGAAATTTAGTGCGGAACATATGGTATGTAAAATGATCCTTCTCATCATACTCAATGTAAACAGTTCCTAAATTTTCAATTGTTTGCTTAGAAATATCATAACCTGTTTCTTCTTCAATTTCTCGAATTGCAGCTTGCAATGGGGTTTCATTTTTTCTACCTTTCCTCCTGGAATTCCCCACTTATTGCCTTGCGATTTATTTTTCTGTCGATGAAGAAGTAAGATCAAATCATCGCTTTCAATGAATACTGCAGCAATTTCACAACGAGACTTAAATTGGTGCGTGGGTGTCAAATAAACAACTCCTGAAAGTTGTGTTATTAACATCATAAAAAAAGCAGTTAGTATTTTTTTCATATCAAGTTCAATTACCTCGTTTTTAGACACTGCGGTAGTTTTTTTCTACGATCAGTAAGCTTATTCTGATTAATTGGAAGGATCATAAATTCTTCCCCATAGCAATACCCTGAGAGCTTGGCGGTTCACCACTTGGGTCTTCAAAAAGCATTTCGGTATAGCCATTTTTCCGATAAAAACTTACGACATTTGGTCTTGCTTCATCATGGAGAGACTTGATACCCTGTTTTTTCAACCATTGCTCGCAAAGCTGTAAAAATTGGCTCCCCAAGCCATGCTGTCTGTAGTCCTCATCAATGACAATGATTCTCAAAGCCGCTCTATGTTCTGGCCAAAATTGAATATGAGCGTACCCAATAACTTCGACTCCCTGATAGAGAACAAGATGAACATGCTCTGGATGATCAAATGTCCAAGTGTAAGGATCTGAAATAGATAAAGGATCAAAAAAGTGTTTATTTCTTAATTGCTTAGCTGTCTCCCACTCGGCGTAGTGTGTACACTTCAAGATGCGAATGCGATTAAAATTGGCTGCTCTTAAGACTTTTCTTATAAATGCATCCTTGCCGAGGGTATATCCAGTAAACATGGAGTTCTTTTTCTCGAAAGAAGCGCTATCCTTCAAGAGATTTTCTTTTAAACTCGCATACTCTTCTCGCACTTCTGGATGATTACGCAAATAATCTCTGAAAAGAAGATTAAGCTCGATTTCTGGATGACCCTCTTGATAAACATGAAGATTGGTGTCGATATCTTCAGATCGATTGAAGTAGAGGCGCATCGGAATATTATACTCATCTTTATACTTGAAACCTAAACTCTCAAGTTGTGGAATTGCCTTTTCAGGATCCTTTATCACCCCTACCATATCAATGACTGGTTTTGCCGAAAGACCAGGCACAGAAGTGGAGCCAATATGATGAACAGCTATGCAATTATCACCTAAGGCATTTTTTATTTTCTGCGATTCAGCCTCGAATATCTTCGGCCAGTCAGGATTATATGGCAGGACTACAATATGCTTATTCGATTTATTTGCAGACATAGTGCTCCTTGATGGCTTTGATAATCGTTTCCAGTGGGCTTTTGCTGGTATCAAATTCTTGATCGTAGATCACGTCTTTGTGAACCTGAAAATATTGAGCCCGCGCAGAGCCTTGCATGCGATTTCCTCTCTCTTTCTCTCTTGTCTCTAAAATGTCTAATGGAGCTTTAAGGCCGATCCAAATGACTTTATATTCCTTTAAGGCATCTTTCCATATTTCTACCTGGCACTTTCCAAAAGAGACATCATCTATGATTATATAATGCCCCATTCTCGCCATCGTTAAGACTATTTCTATCAGTGTCTGAACCATTTTTCTAGCAAATGGGCCCGTTTGAATTTCATGAACAAGATGACCAGTTTCATCAACAGATTCTTTCCAACTAAAACCTAGTGGAGCTGGTTGTCCTTCCCAATTGTTCAGTTTTTCCGGCATCATACCAATCACTCGGTCGATTCCAATATGGAGAAATGGCAAATCGAATTCATTTTGGAGAGCCTTTGCAAGAGTTGTCTTACCAGAGCTTGAAGGTCCGTTGAGGTAGATAATTTGCGGGGACTCTTTCATACAGTCACATGGTTCCCATTGAAAATTTGCATAGACTTTTTTTACAAAAGGCGTGAACGTATGGATGTGTTTGATATGACGATTCTTTTCCCGTCGTAAATACATCTAAAAGATCAAATCCGGATTCAATCAACAGTTGCTTCAGCTCATTTTCTTCAAAATAGGAATAGAATTTTGGCAGATTGTCATAGCGAGTATCTATCTCCATCCCTTCATGACTCCCTTGTTTCATTGTGATATAAAACAATCCATTGTCATTCAGTATGCTACAAATCTTTTCCAAAACTTTTGGAAGATGGATTTTCGGAATATGCAAGAGAGAAGCATTGGCCCAAGCAGCATCAAAAGTATCTCTTAAATTCAATGATTGCATATCGATAATCTTGAAAGTGGCTTTAGGTGCGTTCCTTCTCGCAATCTCAATCATGCTTGGAGAAAAGTCGATTCCTATCACATGAAATCCTCTTTCAGAAAATTTGTTTGCATCCCTTCCAGAACCACATCCAATATCAATGATGGTCCCTTCAGATGGAATCAACGATAGAAATCTTTCAGCTTCCTTATGTGGGTGTAAGTCCTTAACATTTCTAGCGTAATCGAATGCAGAGAACTCATAGGATTTCCACGTCTGATCCCGTAGCATTTTCTCAATGAAACGCTTCATGTGAGGATCAGATTTCTCAAATGGGATCTCATCGATCCCAAACCAATGAATCCGATGAAACTCATTCGGATCGTAATCCAATACTTGACTTGGATTACCTTTGAGTAGGTACCAAAGAGATACATCTGTATGTTTGGCAACATTTCCTGCTGTCTTGGTCACAGTCACCAAAAGGGGTTCATCAAACAAAAATTCAGCGTCAATTCCAAGCTCTTCCTTGGCCTCTCTTCTGACTGTTTCTTTTGGATCTTCTCCTGGATCAACATGTCCGCCAGGTGGGAGCCATAGTTCTGCTTTTCTATGGTCCACTAACAAAATCCGATCCATTTCTGGAGAGGTAATGACAAAATAAGCAACCAAGTGAGTATCTGGCGTCGCTGGTTTTTCTATTCGAAAAATTTCATTTCCAGATTCGATCCAATCAAGCACAAAACGAACATGCTGATCCTCCAAGCTATCTAGAGATCTTATTGCAGAAACAATTTTGTGAATTTCCGATCGAATATTGACAGTACTCATAGCTCTTTCCTTAACATGTTATAGTTTTTTATCAATCCTTCCATGGCAGAAGGAGTTTTAAATGCATTGGAAGGGATAAATCTGACTCGTTTTTTTCCATCCGGATGAATTTCCGTAATCTCATTATCTGTCGTTTTCCATTGCCCTCCAGGATTTGGAAGATAGCGATAAATCCATGCATGAAGTTGCAGGATAACATTGATTGAAAAAGGCATATGCGCGGCTGACTGATGGATCAGATTTAAAGCATCTCTATAACCAGCAATTTCTTGTTCCGATCGATCTTTAGGCATCGTATCTTGAGTGATAAGTTCAGCAATGCGGTGATGAGGAGCTGTAATACCTTCTAATCGATTAGACGACTCGCTCGATTCAATAATCGCTACTTGTTGAAGACCTTTTAAAATTTCAGGCGATTGCTTGAAATAAAGCTCTTGCTTACCCTGATACTCGCCAATTGTCCGTAAAATTGTAAGCTGTTCAGCTGTAAACGTTAGAGCCTTTAAAAATTTTTCATCCAAAGAATGCACAACCATCCGGAATAGGGTAAATGTCTGTTAAATAGGGTGATTTCACGATTATTTTACCCCATTCTGTAGTTTTTTACCCTATTTCGCAAGGATTTTCTCTCAGGATGTCTCTCATGATTTTATCTCTAGGAATTCCCAAATTCTACAAAACCTACCCAATGGAATCCAATGGGTAGGTTTTGTGGAATTCAAAAAGGGTAGTCGTGTTTTTTAAAAGGGATAGTCAGAATTTCGTTTTTCTGGAGACAAAGGGTTAGTCACTGACCCTTTTGCAAAATAAAAGATTGACCTGCTGCGGCTCTTACCTAATCGATAATGTAAACTAATTTTATAAGACACGATTTGCGACAAAAACAATCCAAATGGGGTCAGCACAGAATTCGGATTATAAAGCACGCTAAGGATTTACTTTTTTTTGCAGTGCCTTATAAAAAGTCTTAAAAAATGATGAAATGTCGTTTAGGAAAACGGCTGTTGGGCTTGGGACGACAGAAAGGTACGCTTAGTTGATTAAATCATCACCCAAGGCTTGACTCCGATATAATTTAATTGATTTTTTAAGGGGAAGATTTAAAAGACAAACAAGATACTAAAAACATCCTTGTTTTTGAGTATCTTGTAACATTCGAATTATTCGATGCTAGCGCCATTTTCTTGCTTAGCAGGGGCTACTGGAGCTGGAGGTATGCGTTTAACAACTAAATTTCTTTCCACCGGAAACACTTCCTGGTCGATGAATTTTAGTTGACCATCTTCAACAGTAACCAAGCATCTACGACCCTCATCAGGATGTTGAAGCAATAGCTCTGCAAGAGGACCTTCAATATGTTCTTCAATTGTTCGTCTAAGCGGTCTTGCACCCATTTCAGGTAAGAATCCTTTTTCAAGTAGAAAATCTTTAGCTGCATCATCAAGCTGAATATAAACTTCCCTTTTTTGGAGGCGTCCTTGGATTTTTTTAATTTCTAGTTCAATAATGCTTAAGATAGCTTCACGGCTTAACGTATGGAAATATACTTTGTCATCAAGACGATTTAAAAATTCAGGTTTGAAATATTTTTTCGCTTCGCTTTCAATTTTTTCCTTCATTCTATTGTAGTCCATTGTTCCCTCTACAGCACCAAAACCAACTTCTGTTTGTTTGCGAATTAAATCCGCGCCTAAATTTGAAGTGAGAATAACAATGGTATTACGAAAATCAATTTTTCGACCAAATGAATCTGTTAAGCGACCCTCTTCTAAAATCTGCAACAGAAGATTCATTACATCAGGGTGCGCTTTTTCAATTTCATCAAAAAGAACAACCGAGTATGGGCGCTGACGCACTTGTTCGGTTAGTTGTCCGCCTTCTTCATGTCCGACATATCCAGGAGGCGATCCTGTCATTCTGCTGACAGCAAATTTTTCCATGTATTCTGACATATCCACTTGAATTAAAGCATCTTCGCCGCCAAACATATTAATGGCAAGAAGTCTTGCAAGAAGCGTTTTACCGACACCTGTTGGACCTAAAAATAAAAATGCGCCAATTGGACGATTAGGATCTTTAATATCTGCACGGCTTCTACGAATTGCGCGGCAGACAGTTTTTAGAGCTTCGTCTTGACCGATGAAATTTCGTTTTAAGATTTCTTCCAGTTTTAAAATTTTCTCTGCTTCACCTTGTGTTAAGCGATTTATAGGAACACCTGTTTGTCTTGATACGACATTTGCAATATCTTCATCTTCAACAATCACTTCATGCTCTTCCTTATTCACTTCCCACTGTGAGCGAATCTGTTGCAATTGCTCGCGAAGCATTTTCTCTTTATCACGAAGTTTTGCAGCTTTTTCATACTCCTGCTTACTAATAGCCTCTTCTTTTGCAAGACGAGCCTCTTCAATCTCCCCTTCGAATTTGCTGATATCCTGCGGTTGATTCATCATGGCAATACGCATTTTAGCACCAGCCTCATCGATCAAATCAATTGCTTTATCAGGTAAAAATCTTCCATGGATATAACGATCTGAAAGAACAGCAGCAGCAGTTAAAGCTTGTTCAGTGTAAATACACTTATGATGCTCTTCGTATTTGGCTTTTAAGCCACCTAAAATTTCGATTGTCTCATCGATGCTAGGTGGTTGAACAACAATTTTTTGAAATCTTCGTTCTAATGCTGCATCTTTTTCAATGTGCTTACGATATTCATCAATAGTTGTAGCACCAATACATTGCATTTCACCGCGTGAAAGAGCTGGCTTTAAAATGTTAGAAGCATCGATAGCTCCTTCAGCAGCTCCAGCTCCAACAATTGTATGCAATTCATCGATAAAAAGAAGAACATTCCCGTTCTTCTTAATTTCATCCATGACAGCTTTAATACGCTCCTCGAACTGACCTCGATATTTAGTACCGGCAATCATAAGTGCAAGGTCAAGAGAAATAAGTTTTTTCTTACGAAGATTATCTGGGACATCTCCTTTTACAATAGCTTGAGCTAGCCCCTCGACAATAGCTGTTTTTCCAACGCCTGCTTCTCCAACAAGAACAGGGTTATTTTTACGGCGTCTGCAAAGGATCAAAATAAGACGTTCAACTTCTTCTTTTCGTCCTATAACAGGATCCATTTTCCCTTCGCGGCACATCTCAGTCAAATCAAGCCCATAAGCCTTAAGGGCAGGCATTTTATCCTGCCCGTTCGCGGCTTGCTTTTCATAGGGTTTATTTTGCATGCTAGGTGCTGGCTGGCCTGGTTGATTTAAAGCTGAAGGTGCACTTCCAAGAGGGGGTAGTTGCAAATTAAATGTTTCAAGCTCTTTTAAGACTTCTTTTCGAACTTCTTTCAAGTTGACATTAAGATTTTCAAGTACTTGAGCTGCAACGCCATCAGTTTGTCTTAATAAACCTAAAAGCAGATGTTCCGTACCTACGTAATTGTGGTTGAGGTTTGAGGCCTCTTCATTTGCGTACTCAAAAACTTTTTTAACTTTTCCTGTTAATGCAGGATCGCCATATACTTGGATTTCAGGACCATAGCCGACAAGTTTTTCGACTTCACTACGTACAGTTTCAAAATCAATATTTAGACTGCGCAATACATTGACTGCAACGCCTTGACCTAATTTTAATAGCCCAAGCAAAACATGCTCTGTACCTAAGTAATTATGGTTTAGTCTTTGAGCTTCTTTTTTAGCTAGTTTAATTACTTGCTTAGCACGATTTGTAAACTTATCAAACATGGGAATCACCTTCTCTTTTGCTCTATTTCTTAATTCTGTTCCTGTTGGCTTTTTTTTGCAATGGAAGTTCTAAAACTTTTTGAGTTTTCATAAATTACATTTTTCTGCAAAAATTTTACTTTGAGCTACACAATCATTCACTGAAACACCAAAGAATGAAGATCCTAATATTTTTAAGTGAGACGGGCATAACCCCTGCACTAAAGAAACTTTTTCTGAATGTCCAATTAAATATTGCGGAATGGCGTTTCTTAAAATTTCTACATGTATACTATTAGGAATTTCATTAATTTTCAAATGTTCTAGCTTTGCTTTAAGCGCCCTATCTAAAAAATTATCTTCATTATATCGATCAAAATCATCCATATGAGCACCACCAATCATAAATGTCAATCTTGTCTCTTTATCTGATTGATTCAGCTCTTTAAATACTGAAGAATCAAAAACAGCTCCCAAGACACTTTCCTTTTCAATTGATGGTATCAAATAACCAAACCCTTCAGTTTTAAGATCTAATTCTTTAAAACCGAAAGATACTGTTGCGATAGATGTGGCAGTAAATTGTTTCAAGATGCCAGTTAATTCATGATGACTTAAAATTTCGCTTAAATTTTTGCAGGGATTGTGGAATAGACGATATCCGGGCTTATAATTGTCCCATTCATTAAATGTATGGTTGTCTCATTAGTTTTAATCTCAAGTTTTGTGATGTTTGTATCATACAAGATATTTTCTTTTAAATGCTCTGATAAGGCATGTGTTAATGTTTGCATGCCGCCTTTTAGCGAAAAAATACTTGTTTTTAGTAATTTCTGAATAAACGGGCTTAAAGTTAAATCGATCGGTTTTTTCTGAAAAACCATTCCTTTTATAATAGATCTATGCGTATGCTCTAATTCGTAAATCATTGGAAAACAGGATTTTAAAGAAAGCTTACGAATATCGCCTGCGTAAATACCTGTACTTAAGGGATCAAACAAATTAATTGCAAAATCTTTTGAAAACCTTCTGTTGATAAATTCATAAATAGTCTCTTCTTTTTGACTCCTCGATCTTTTTTTCTTAAATAAATCAGAACAGACAGCTTTAAAAAGTCCTGGCATAAGCTTCGATTTTAAACAGGGTAAAATTCCACGTGGAATACATTCTAACTTTTTATTTTTATAAATATAGCGATTTTTAGCTGTTGAATCAGCAATGATGACCTCGGACTCTAAATTTAAATCTTCGATTAATTGAAGGGTCTTAAGGCCGTTTCCAGCTGTTCTACAACTCCTACAACCAAGCTCAAATATAAAATCATCTTTTTTAATTGTTTTGATATAGCCACCGGATATTGCACTTTGCTCTAAAATCGTTAACTCGAGATTATCAACGTACTTTTTCTTTAAAAACCACCCCAGGGAAAGCCCTGAAATACCGGCTCCTATAATAACAATTTTTGGCATGATTAATCCCTTTTTTCAAAAGTTAAAAGAAAATCATTGTAGACAAAATTTTATTTTATAAGTACTTTAAATTTTAAAATAATTTGGAATAAAATGATTTTTCGAATGCTCTACATTTTCATTAATCTCATCTCTAGTATGCTTTCTGCAGAAATAGTAGATTTTCTTAAGCCCGCTTTAAATAAATCAGAAATAAATCAAATGCCGGAAATTGATTTTATTTACATGATTAATCTCGATGAGCGACCTGAAAAATTTTCTCAAAGTGTCGATCAATTAACTCCATTTAATATCTTTCCTTATCGATTTTCAGCTGTAAATGGGTGGAAATTACCTTTAGAAAATCTTAAATCACTTGGTATCACTTATGATTCTACAATGCCAACATCATTTATGGGTACTAGATACCGTTTAGAAGAATATGGAAACCCCACTCATGAAATGATGATTGTTGGAGAAAACTATTTTTGTCATGGATTAGCAAAAGGAACAATCGGTATTGTTTTAAGCCACCTCTCAGTCTTACAAGATGCTTATGATTCTGGATATGAGACAATATGGGTCATGGAAGATGATATCGATGTTGTCCAAGATCCAAATATATTACCTTCCTTAATTAAAGAGCTAGATGACCTTGTAGGAAAAAAAAGTTGGGATATTTTATTTACAGATCCTGATTCAAAACATAAAAACGGCAATTATGTGGTATGCACAGACTACCATCCAAGGCCTAACATCACTCTATCTAATCCAAAAAGATTTGATTTGAACGAAAAAATCAGCCTGAATTTTAAAAAAACCGGAGCCAGATACGGGGCCTATTCCATGATCATAAGAAGATCCGGCATAAAAAAACTTCTTGATTTTATCCTGAAATATCGAGTTTTTTTACCGTATGACCTTGAATATATTTTTCCAAATATCAATTTATATTCTCTAAACTTTGATGTTGTTTCAACATTACCAGGAGCACTCACTGATAACAGAACTCCTAATTATAAAAATGAAAATCCGGTATATTTAGAGGAGTAATATGAAAACATATCAAACAGTTATCTTAATTTTGACATTATTAAAAACCTCACTTTCTGCAGAAATTCAAGATTTCTTTAAGCCTGCCTTAAATAAATCAGAAAATAGTAAAATGGCAGGGATTGATTATATTTACATGATCAACCTCGATGAAAGGCCTGAAAAATTTTCTCAAAGTAAAAATCAATTAGAAGCTTATAATATCTATCCTTACAGATTTTCAGCAGTGAATGGCTGGCAAATACCTTTAGAGTGTATCAATAGTTTAGGCATTACTTATATTTCTACAATGCCGGAATCTCTCAAAGGAACTAGATATCTTGCAGAAGATGAAGGACAGCCTCGTCATGAACCTATGATACTTGGTGAAAATTACTTTTGCTATCATATGTCAAGAGGCGCTATTGGAATTGTCTTAAGCCACCTTTCTATTTTACAAGATGCCTACAATGCAGGCTATCAAACAATATGGGTCATGGAGGATGATATCGAAGTTATTCAAGATCCAAATATGCTCACAGACCTTATAAATCAGCTGGATTTACTTGTAGGTGAAAAAAAATGGGATGTTCTATTTACTGATCCTGACACTAAAAATCAAAGCGGCAATTATGTAGATTGTTCAAGCTATGCTCCAAGACCAAATTTTAAACCAGCACATCCTGAAAAATTTGCATCTAAAAAATTAGTTGACCCAAATTTTAGAAAAATTGGAGCTAGATATGGCGCTTATTCCATGATTATAAGACGACCCGGCATAAAGAAACTGCTTGATTTTATCCTCAAATATCGACTGTTTTTACCCTATGATTTGGAATATATATTTCCAAACAACATCCATCTTTACTCCTTGACGTTCGATGTTGTTTCAACCCTTCCAAAAGCTCTTTCAGATAATGGAAAACCTAATTATATCAATAAAAAATCTGAATAAAAAAAAGGCACTTAAAATGGATGCGCATCTAGATTGCAAAGAGAAAAAATTAGCTCACTACGAATCAACCATTCAAACCCCTAGCTACTCAAATATCATCATGTTAAAAAACGAAGTTTTTCAGATTATGAAAGAACTTGAGGGCTGGTGTTCTACTGAAAAAGCCTCCATTCTTATGGATATCATTTTAGGTACTAAACCAAAAATTATTTTAGAAATCGGGGTCTTTGGTGGTAAATCTTTAATTCCTATGGCTTTTGCCGCTAAATTTAATAAAACAGGTAAGGTTTATGGTATTGATCCATGGACAAAAGAAGCCTCTTCTGATGGACTTACGGACGATCACCTTAAATGGTGGTCAACAATCAATCATGATAAAATTCTAAAAGGGCTCAATAGCAAAATAAAACAATTTGGATTGGAACCAGAAATCGAATTAATCAGATCGACCTCTGAGGATTGTCAGTTTATCTCAAATATCAATATACTCCATATCGATGGTAATCACTCAGAAAAAGCCTCCTATCTTGATGTTACCAAATGGGTGCCCTTAGTTGAAAGTGGCGGTATCATTATTTTTGATGATCTTAACTGGTCTAGCACAATGCTTGCGGTCGAATGGTTAAATGCCAATTGCATTAAACTTGCTGAATTTAAAAGTGACAATATATGGGGAGTTTGGATTAAGCCATGAAAATAAAATGCCTGATATTTCTTATTTTAAGTACTTACTTTTTTTTTAGCCTTGAAGCAAAGCAAAACCCGAAAGGCCTTGTAGTTTCTACAAAAAGAATACACTTAGAAGATTTTCCTGATGCTTGGAACCCATCCTTAATTAAAGCAGACTTTGGTTTTTTACTTACATTTAGACACTGTTTAGCACCTCACTATCCTTGGATTTCCTACATTGGTATTGTAAAGTTGGATAACGACCTAAACGTAATTTCTACACCTCAAATTTTAAATACAAGGGATAATGGTTCAAGTTTTCCATCTCAATCTGAAGATGCAAGAATTTTTACGTTCAACAAGAAAATCTATCTTACCTATAATGACAATCCGGATGCTGTCAATCCATCTTCTTCTGAAAGAAGGGATATCTATATATCCGAGTTAATATGGCAAAATGATGAATATTTCTTAGGTGCTCCTCTAAAACTCATGCATGAAACAAAATATGAACATGTTAAATGGCAAAAAAATTGGGTTCCTTTTGAATATGGAAAAAGCCTTTTAATCAGTTATTCTCTAGCACCACATGAAGTTTTGAAAATTGACATATCCTCAGGAGTCTCAAAACCGATTTATAATAAACGAAATGGTATTACTTGGGATAAAGGCGTTTTAAGAGGTGGTACTCCAGCTTTATTAGTGGATGATAGTTATCTTGCATTTTTTCATTCATCAATTATCACAAAATCAGAAACAACAAACGGTCATCCTATGCATCATTATTTTATGGGTGCCTATACGTTTTCCTCGAAACCACCGTTTCGCTTGCAAAAAATATCCCCCTCACCCATTATTGCAGATGGATTTTACACTCATTCATCTCACGATAAGCGAGTTATTTTTCCCGGAGGTTTTGCAGTTGTTGGCGATCAATTTTATGTAGCCTATGGTAAAGACGATTCTGAAATATGGATTGCCATCGTAGACAAAATAAAATTAATGAAGTCACTTAAATCTACAAAATGAAAAAGAATATTTTTTTTTATATCATATTTTTATTTTTTGGGTTTAATGTTATAGCCTCAGAACTTGTAAGACCATTAAAAATCCATCTATTTTCTGATGCGAACGGAAAAGGTCTCGACAAGGATCGAGATGTATTAATTGAGGAATTAACGGCCTTAAATTGCACAGTTGAGTGGTTTGAGCATAAGGATTATGGAAAAATTTCATTTGCTGATATCAATATATTCATTCAGCATATCAATGTTAAATATATCAATACAGCTTCTTTAAACTGGTTTATTCCAAATCCCGAATGGTATACGCAGCATGTAAATTTATTAAATTCAATGGATCTGATTCTTTGTAAAACACACGAAGTTGAAAGAATTTTTAAAGAAATGGAGTATAGTACCCAATTTTTAGGGTTTACAACTCCAGATCGCTACAAATCTAAAATAAAAAAGATTTTTCCTCTTTGTTTACATGTAGCAGGATCAAGTGAGCAAAAAGGAACATCGACAATTAAAAACACATGGTTAAATCATGAAGAGTTCCCTCATTTATCAATAGTTAAACAAATTGAAAAACAACTTACGACTAAAAATTTAAATGTCATTAATTATTGGTTAACAGATGAGAAACTTATTGAATTACAAAACATGTGCCCGGTTCATATTTGTACAAGTGAAACAGAAGGCTTTGGTCACTCTATTATGGAAGCTATGTCTGTTGGCGCTGTTGTCCTGACTACAAATGCACCTCCAATGAATGAATTTATAGAGGATAAACGCTTTTTAGTGAATTTCAGTAGATTTTCTTACCAAGGGTTTGCGATAAATTATTATGTCGATCAAAAAGAATTAGAAAAAAATATTAGGCTTCTTCAAAAATTTTCAAAAACTGAACTTGAAGCAATTGGTTTATCAAACCGCAATCGGTATTTGGAAAAAACAAATGAATTTAAATTCAATTTACAACAGCTTTTAGAGACTGCCCGTTACTGAAAGTAATCCCAAGGGAATGAATTAAGTAAAGGATTGATATCTATTTGACTTTTAGACTCACCCTCCATTTGAAGTGCTTCTAAAACAGAGGTCGCATATTTAAATTCAGCTCTTCCTGTTGATTCATAATAGTCTTGATATTTCAGTAAAGGTTCAATCCATGTCATTTTAAGGAGTCTTGCAGGCACCCCAAAGCTTTCTGCAACAATAATTCCATGAAGCGAGCTTGAAATAACTAATTTTGTTTTCATCATCTGCTGAACAATTTCATCCCATGGAAGGGTTGGTAACACAACATTTTTATACGGAACAAAAGCTGCAATTTCTCCAATATTTGGAATAATAATATAATCGTAAATTGGAGCTTCCTTTTTAAATTCAGGAAATAAATGTGCCATTAAGACTGCAGGATCTCCATAAATTTCAGGGCAGTTAATCCCCATTTTTAGAAGAAAATCTCTTGTTCTTGGACCTCTTACAGCTCTAACATCGAGTTTATGAAATCTATTTTCCGATAAAGGATTCTCTCTAAAGCCCGAACCCCAAATAACATCATTATCTCTTGCAAAATGTAGCACGGAACCAGTTGAAAATAAAATCTTCTCTTTTGTACTAAGAGATCTGAAACTTATAGGTCTATTTAAAATTTTTTCCACAATTACATGCGAAAGATCATCTCCAAAATTAACAGCCTTACTTGCATGCCACCAAAACATTGTATCATCAGAATAACAAGAAGAAGATAAAAACAGCATGCAGGCACTTAAGAAAACTGATATTTTACGAAATTTAATTATTATACAACTCATTTGCAGCCTCTAATCGGATTTTATTTTTGCGAAAAACGAAATAGGTAGCAGATGGTGAAAAAGTAGAAATCAATTCTGTTCTTTCAAGTAAAAATACAAGGGCTAATTTACTTGTAACCCAATTGGGGTCGTTAAGAACAATAAACCCGTTATTTTTTACTTTTGAAAAATAGTTTGAAACATCTTCAAAATAAATATCTTCATTATGATTTCCATCAAAATGAATAAAATCTATGGATTTATCTGAAAAACTATTTAAAGCTTGTTGAGATGATTGTTTCAATATATGACATTGATTATCCAATCCATTATCAATAATTAGTCTTATGGTATCCTGATGTGTTTTTTTGTAGTTAATTTGATTCCACCAGACATAATTTGGATTTTTTTTATTAAAACCTTTCGTAGCCTCAGTAACATTCCATGCGTCTATTGCAAAAACAACCCCATTTCCATTAAACTGCAATGCTCTAGCAATAGGAAAAAGCGATTTCCCGGAAAAAACACCAATTTCAACGCAATTCTTGCATTTATATCTTTGAATAATGTCCATCATTTGGCGCGCTTTATCTTCTCCGCACCAGCCTTCAATATTCGACATTTTTGAAATAGTTTCATTTTTAAAGCTATCCCAAGCCTCTTTTGAATATAGAGATCCATAGAAAATACAAAATATAAAAATGAGTAATGTTGGTTTTTTCATATACCTTTTAAATTTTATTTAAATCAAAACATTATGCTTTAGCCGTCTATTTCGACAAGTAGAAAATTTAAAAAGATGTGAATGGAAGTTTGTTGAGATGATGGTGTGACATTTTTTGAAACTAGAGAGAGCAACAAGAGGATAACATCTCTTCCTGATACAGGTTTCCGCCTTTTTTAATACATAGTCGCAAAGATGTAAAGACATTTTCTAAAAAATTAAATCGTGCATTTTGAGAATCCAAATATTACAAAAAATATATACTCCTCTTAGCTGAATATGAGAAAAAATTTCGTAGCATCTGTTATAGGTTGTCGATTCCCTCACAATTTTCCAAAGCCTTTCAATAGGATTTAAATTAGGTGAATAAGGGGGTAAATAACAAATTTCGATTTTAGATGTCTTGAGATACTCTTGAATCAGGAGGATTTCATAGAAAAGACTTGATAAAAGAAATTCTTTGAATGTAGATTAGTTAGTCTACCAAATACAGGAAAAGTTATGACTAACGATAACCTCAACGAAGAAAAGAGTAAAGCCCTTAAGCAATCACTTAAAGAAAGTTTTGGAGAATTAGAAGATTACCGACGGCAGGGATGTATCGATCATTTATTGATAGATATTTTGTTTATCACCATTTGTGCAGTAATTAGTGGGGCTAATAATTTAAAAGCAGTATCGATGTATGCTGAACGAAAAAGAAACTTGGCTCACAGAAGTTTTAGGGCTAGTTAATGGAATTCCATCTTATACAACCTTTTGGACTGTTTTTGCTCTTTTGAATCTATTATCTTTAGAAAATTGTTTTGTACAATGGGTTCAGTCGAAATTTGACTTTTCAGCTGGAGATACGGTGAGTATAGATGGTAAGGCTCATAGGGGAACGACAAAAAAAGGGCTTCCAAATTCATTTGTCTATATAGTTAGCGCATGGGTAACCAGCCAGAATCTAACCTTGGGTCAGTTAAAAGTAGAAGGGAAATCAAACGAAATCACTGCAATTCCAAAGCTATTAGATTTATTAGACGTAGAGGGAACTACATTAACCATTGATGCTATGGGCTGCCAGACAGAGATAGCTAGTAAAATTATAGAAAAAAAGCAGATTATGTTCTTGCACTAAAAGGAAACCAACAATCACTAGCAGATGAAGTAGAGAATTATTTTAACCAAGCAGAAGCGCTTAACTTTGAAGGAGTAGAGTGTGATGCATTAGGATCAAAGGAATTAGGTCATGGTCGTATAGAAAAACGTGAAATATATGTAACGGAAGATATTGACTGGCTACACCAGAAAGATAAATGGCGGAATCTTAAAAGCATTGTAATGATAATAAGTGAGCGCTTGCTTCCCGGTCAAAAACCTTCAATTGAAAGAAGATATTATATTTCAAGTTTGCCTGCTAATGCACTAAAGATGGCTAATGCTATTCGAAAGCATTGGAGCATTGAAAATCAAGCACATTGGATTCTAGACGTTGGTTTTCGCGAAGATGAGCAGAATACAGATGCTGGTAATATAGCAGAAAACCTATCTTTGATCCGAAGAATGGCCTTAAATTTGCTGAAGCAGGAAAAAAGTATTAAAGCTGGAATAGAAATAAAACGTCAAGCGGCTGGCTGGGATAATGAATATTTGCTAAAGATTATAGGTGTAAAATCTTTTTCATGAAATTGCCCTGCATATCCTCCCCCTTTTATCCAAGTTTAAACCACCAAAGAAATCTATTAATCGACAAATTTTTAAAAAAAAGGGATACTCGTTTTGTTTTGGTAATGATGGGTACTTGCTAAAAGCATAATCCACCTGAAACAGTTCGTTTTATGCCTAAATTAGGTAGATGTCAGAATATCGATGGTTTACGGATCATTATAGCGTATATCAAAACAGAACTTCGTACCGATGTCTTGTGAGAAAGAGTGTAAACTCCGGTCTCCAAATAAAATTCAAGAGATGGGGACAACAATTGTTGTTTCTATCTCCGGTGGAACGGATGGACATTGGTATAGGTCTTTCGTGGTTGTTGGGGGTTTCGCGCTGTCTGGCCTCAACGTTAACAACAACAACTATGACAACGACAATATTGGCGTTGCCGGCCTGCGGAAATATTGTTATAAATTTCTTTAACCTTAGCAAAAAGCTAAGGTTAAAGAACGGACTTGATCCAACCTCCGATCATCTTCCCTATTTCTTGAATAATTGTCTGGATTGCAAGATATTGTACTTCATCAATAATGCGAGTGTCCTTAGCTAATCTGATTAAGACTTTAAGCAAATCGAGCTTATCACTTATCGCATAAAGAGCTTGAAGCCGTTCATTTTCCTTTTGATGACCCATTTCAATAAGCCTCTCTAAAAATGCAAGTGTAGTATTCTCGCATTTTTGCCATAGTGTATAGCGTGCAGATTTTGGAATGCGATCATGGTAACTATAAAGGAGCTTGTAAAGATCATAAGCCTTGTGAAAAATTGGAATATCTAAAACGGAGCGCATTTGCGACATGAAATTAACCTTTAATATTTTTGAGAAGATGACTTCATTGGTTCATATTTTTGATTGTTGGGATCATTTTAAACGAGGAAAACGTAAAAGAAAAGAAATTCAGCATTTTGAGCGAAATTTGGAAGATCATATTTTTCAATTGCAACACGATCTCATCTCATTGAAATACCGACATAATACCTACAATCATTTTTATGTCTCTGATCCAAAGCTACGCCGAATTAGTAAGGCATTAGTAAAAGATCGACTTGTTCACCAAATCGTATATGCTGTTCTGAATCCTATTTTTGATAAAAAATTTATTTATCATTCTCTCTCAAGTCGTTTAGGAAAGGGAACTCATGTCGGAATTAAACTATTACGCCGCATGATCAGAAAAGTCGGCTCAAATGGAAAAAAACCTGTCTTTGCATTAAAAATGGATATCAAACGTTTTTTTGACACAATTAATCATCAGATTCTTAAAAACCTTATCCGGAAATCTATTAAAAATAAAAATGCATTGCAAATCATAGATGCAATTATAGATAGTTTTAAAACTAGTAACGGATTTTTTGGAAATGTCGGAATTCCCCTTGGAAATGCAACCTCGCAGATCTTTGCAAATATCTATCTTCATGAATTAGATGATTTTATCAAACAGGAACTTCGAGAACGATATTATCTTAGGTACTCTGATGACTTTATTATCTTATCAAACGACGAAGAGCATTTAAAATTTTTAATTGGTACCATTCAAGATTTTTTGACAAAAAGACTTCAACTTGAACTTCATCCAAAAAAAATAGTGATTCGAAAATTAAGCCAGGGTATCGACTTTGTTGGATATATTCTTTTTTCAAATCACACATTATTGCGAGCACGAACAAAACAGCGGATGAAGAAACGATTAAAAGAGGCTTATAAAACTTATTTACAGGGTAAAATGGAAGATGCTGATTTTGATCAAAGACTACAATCCTATCTAGGAATTTTATCTCACTCCAACCAGCATAACTTATCCCAGGCAATAAAAAATGCCTATTGGGTGCGGAAATTAAAAATTTAAGGGGGTGCGATTCAAAATTTCCGAGGCCAAATTCGCCTGAGGCGAATTTGGCCATAAAATTTTGAATCGCAATACCTAATAGATAAACTCTTGCCGGGCTCAAAAAAGATCAGAAGTTGTTTTAAAGGACAAAGTTTACGATGTTCCAAGTACCAATGAACAAAAAAAACAAAGACCTATTTTAAAGCAACCAAGAAGCCAATGACCAATTGCCTAGAACTTCCGCAGACCGGCAACGCCAAGATTGTCGTTGTCATAGTTGAAGTTGATAACGTCGAGGCCAGACAGCGCGAAACCCCCAACAACCACCTGAGAACCTCTAATATTTTCTTGACATCGCGTGTAGGTCCATGGTTTATCGCTAAATAAACGTTTTTTTGTTCCTGACTTCAAATATTTCGCATAAATGGAGACAATTGCCTCTCCGGCATGTGGAAGCCTGTAATCAGTTTTACCATCTTTATTAAGTTTTTTAATTAGCTCTTGCTGATCGCTAAAAGATTTACTTCGACTGTCCGGAATATTATCTGTTGTCATTAACACCCAGCCGGATTTAATTGAATCGCTACCAATCCCCTGAACAACTTCATTTGTAACATACTGATATCCTGCCGGAGTGGAAGAAAACTCCGGTTGTTGCTTCATAAGAAGTCCAAAGCTATCAATCGTGAGGGGTTTGTCCTTTACAGATTCAGGGATCCAAACCAGCATGTGAGTATCCATAATTCTTTTGCCAGG
>Ga0209181_10003686_pt1 | contig 23359 bp, 20 predicted proteins | sample MAT05_FD_187208 | JGI IMG/M metagenome (GOLD analysis project Ga0209181, IMG submission 187208) | Freshwater microbial communities from Lake Fryxell liftoff mats and glacier meltwater in Antarctica - MAT-05 (SPAdes) (version 2) | ecosystem: Environmental > Aquatic > Freshwater > Ice > Liftoff...
TAAAAAATGAAAAAAGTAAAAAGATAGGAATAAAGAGCAGAAGACTTAGCGCAGGGTGGGACAACGAGTTCCTTTTAAAGGTTCTGAAAAATTAAATGCGTTTGCCCTGATTCCATCCCAAACATCATACAGATTGGATGAATTATGTTCTAAAACAGAATTGCTAATTTCTAAAAAACCGCCTTTTTGAACCACTATTTCTGTACCTGAATTAAACTTAAGTGTTGAACCGTCACTTCCATCGCTGCAACAAATAATTAAATCTGCCCCAGTTTCAATAATAATTCCATCTTCAATTCCAGTTGGCAACGGGGAACTGCTATTAATAAAATGAGGTGAACCTGCGGCAGTAAAGTGAACAGGAGTTTGTGCGAAACATTAGATACTGAAAGAGAAAAAAAGCATTAACGGTAAAAAGGCTTTTTTAAAATTAGAAATTGAAATTTCCCAAATTTTAACAATGTTTACCTGATGAGTGAATGGCGGAGGTTAATTAACAGAATACTTGCAACTTACAACTTTATTGTTTAATTTTTAAAGGATGAATAAAAAGATTATTAATACCAAACTGATCAAAGATTTGTCATTTGCAAGTTTATTTACAAATATTTATTGGCCTCTAAAAAGTTAGTTAAAACGGGAGTTAAAGCCCAATCCATCGGTTTGATGAAATAGAATATTGTTTGATAACGTTTAGGAGTAAAAGGCGAGGCAATAATATTCGATTAATGCGAGTTTCATCCAAGCATCCTTTCCAAAGTTTCGAATTTTATACCGATTGTAAAAAATATACAATCCGATTTTAATATTCTAGCCAATGAACTATTGTTTTGTTATATCGGCAAATACCATTGTAAATTTACATCGAATTGAAGGAATATTTTTTAGTAAGTAAGGTTTTCGAAATAACTTCAGTGTTTCAAAGTGTCTCCTTAAAAGAAAACCTGACTGGTTTATTTGTCAGAGCTTGTGAGGAAGTATGGATATATGCGTTTATCTTTTTAAGGGAAACCTGACAGGTTTTGGGGACGCTATTTTGAAAACTTTACTAAGAATATTTTGGAAAATAACTTAAAATTTGTTTTATAAAAACACCTAATACTAACATAAATACAGGTTTAGCATGGAAGAACAATTTTATTCTGAGTGCATTTTAACCCAAAATCCTCAATGGAAATTGCAGATTCGATTAAGAATTTGATAATTAATCTATGTTTGTTTTTTAGGGGCATTATCGAATCTTGGATTTGCAAATCAATACATTCACGAATGGATAACAATTTGACCAGCAATTTATGTTCATTTCTATAGGTCTGGTCGAATGCCTTTTCAAGAATTGGTGCAAATTTAAAACCTTGTTAGGCATTTCTAAATCGGGATTAAACCCAACTAAATCAATCAATTCGACTCATTGAATCTTCTAATGATTGATTTGGGTTTAATTATTTTAATTCAAAATCCCAAGAATGTAAAATTTTTGTATAGTAAGTTGTTCGTGAAATACAAGTTGCTATGCCTAGATTAGATGTGTGCAAATTTCACCGAAATATGCTTCAAAATCTACCTTGTAAGAACCAAAATATAATCTTAATCATTTTTAAAGAGCAAGGCATCTGAAGAATATTTTCCGCTTCCCAAAACAAACAAAGTTATATAAACCAATAAATATTGTAATGAGGCTTCTTTGTTGCCAAACGAATCGCCACTATGAACAATTAAGGCTGCCACAAGCATGGTAATAATAAGTGGAATGACTGCTAAACGGGTGGCTAATCCTATAAAAATAAGGAATGAACAAATTACTTCTGAAAATACAGTGAGCAGCAACGTCGCAAATTGACCGATACCAATGGGGTCAGCAAATTTTACCGGTTCGTTGGCAAAAAATTTCATCAATTTTGGCACGCCATGCACTAACATAAACAGTGCTACCAAAACTCTTAGAATAAGTAGAAGTATATCGAGGTGAAGCGGGTTAAAGGTAATTTTAAGAAAATTTCGTAACATAATATTTTTTTTAATTGGTTAAATAAGGTTCTTTTTTAGCATTTACCTTAAAACGTTTAGCACTTTGTTTAACCCAGCGTTCGGTAACCATTACGGCTGCTATTTTTACTGTTACGCTTACACTTTTTACGGTATTATCGTTTTCAAGACAAAAATGATAAGTGCCTGCCGTTGGTGTTAACATGCGCGAAAAATCGTTAACCACTTTGCCTTTTTTGATGTATTTAAATGCTTTTCCTTCCGTAAAGGGGGTTTCATTGCCCGGACTAACGAGATAGTAATCGATGTCTTCGCCGGTTTGTATATAGGAAAGATATGATAAACCACCTAAGGCCAGAGCAGCTAAAGGGCCATAATCCGGTATTTTCAACAAAACAGGAATGGCTTTGGCATTGAACATGATTAAAGCCTTTTTATAAGCTTCTTGACCTTCCTGATCAACACCAATGTAATAACTCCAAGCGATGGTGTTATCGGGAAGTGAAAAATTAAAGGTAGTTTTATTATTTCCGGTGTTAGTTCTTGAATGCACTTTATTAACGCGATCCGTTAATGTACTAAAGGTAGTATCTATTTTTAATTGTTCTTCTTCGACAAGATAATAAGAGGTATCATTAAATTCTTTCCAATAAACGGTTGAATTAAAAGTTTGATTTTGTTTTGATGCAGGGATTCGCATAATTTTAATTTTACATACTCTAGAAGCTGTTAAGTAATTTGAGAACCGAAAACGATAAATTCCTTTTTTTAAAATTTTGATTGATTTTTTAAGGCTTATTGGTTTGTAATCCATAAATTTAACCTGCCCGGGTATTTCCATTATTTCGATAATACTTAGCTCTTTGTCTGAAGTTTCCGAAAATTTTAATACCAGTATATCGCCTTCATCGAAGCCAAAATAAAATATCTCTTCTTTTCCGGGTTCAATTTTCATTGTGTTTTCAACCAAGGTGAGGGATTTTTTGGCAGAGATATTCCACGCAAGGCAAATAAGGCCCATGAAGCATACAGATTTTTTAATTTTAGTCATTCGATTGTTTATATTTAGAATATTTGAGTTTACGACGAATTGGAAGCTAAAACACAAAGATAAAAGCTAAGCAGAGTTTTTGCAAGGATAAAACTTTAAGAAACTCTCTGAGGTAAAACTCAATAAGTCATTTTGAACAGTTAAATCTATTTCAAAAGTTAATTATCAATCACTAAAAAATAAACTAAATGTTTGCTGATAAAAATTACTTTCCCCACATGGCATTAGCTGTTGCAGGGAATCTAAGCGTAGTTTCAGGAACATTAAGTACTAAATGATTTACCCATTCTACCCCTTGCATAAGGCTGTGATCTTGATTGCTAACCTCGTATTTCCAAGCTCCAAATCTACCTCGGCTGTAAATATCTTGATTTTCCAACCAAGGATGCAATGGTTTAAGTAAAAGGTCTCTATCTGTGGAAGGCGTTGGATAGCCATATTCCATGCTCAACAAAAATTCAGAAACCACATCATCTTCCTTTTCAATCATTCCATCTTCAATTAAGGCTTTTATAGTATCCGCCACTATGGTTTCACGATTAACTGGTTTAGCTTCCGATTCACTTACCTCGGCCATAAGGCTCCAATAATTATTGATGTCGGGCACATTATTCGGACTGTATTTTGAAAATAAAGTAACTCTGTAATACGGACTATTGCTTTCGGGAAAATACATCCAGCACTTAGAAGATAACTCGGCGTTTGGTTTTCCTTTTAAACCTATACCAATTACATTGGTTCGCGAATGTTTAAGTTTAGACGAAGTTTCAACTAAATCCGCCGGACTGTTTTGAATGGTTTTAAAAAGTAAATCAATCGGCATGGTTGAGAGAAGAAAGTCATATTTAATAATTTCTCCTTGCTGGGTAGTAACTGTTTTGGCAAAAGCATCAATTTTAGTAATGGCCGTATTGAGTGAAAACTTTTCTTTTCCTATCATTTTTTCTCCCACAGTTTTCCAAATAGCACCGGTTCCACCTTGTTTTGGAAACTGAAACGTATTATTTGGTCCCCAGCTCAAATCGTCTTTTTTAAAGATAATATTTTCGGTAACTCGTTCAAGGTCTGTAACTGCAACTCGTTCACCTATCCAATTGTATGCCATATCCTTTGGTGGAAATGCCCATACCTTAAAGTTATAAGGTATCATAAATTCATCGGCAATACCTTGTCCAAAAGTTGCCATAATCCACTCTTCAAAATTGGCCGGTTTTGTAGTCGATGGATTTTGGTAGTTATGGATAATGCCTTTTAAGCATTTCCACATGCTTTCCTCGGGTAAATAGCGAATATTATTTTGAAACGGATAAGGCACAAATCTGTTTTTCATCCAAACCCAGCTTTCACGTTGATGACTTAGCCAGCCATCTTCACCTAAAGCAGCCAACATCAACTTGTCAAAGTAGGCGTAATGCGAAAATTGTACGTGGCCTCCAATGTCCCAAGTAAACCCTTTCTCATCAACAAAACTTGTGGCCAAGCCTCCAATATAATTTTCCTTTTCAAGAATCTGAAAATCAGTTATTCCTAATTCTTTTAATCTGTATGCAGCGCCTAAGCCGGTTGGGCCCGAACCGATAATGAGATATTTGACGTGTTTTGGCATTATTTTTAAGAAATGCAAACCAACATTTTTAGTTTGAATAAAGTTGTATTTATACTTAAATTTTTTGGTCAACTTTTTTCTATTTTTCAATCCAATGGAAACATTCAGTATTTAAATATACTTTTGTTCGTTAAGACCATAAGTTGAATTTTACTTAAAAAGTTTAAATAACTCGGCAATTTTAATGTCGCTATAAAGAAATTATGAAACCTCTGTTAACCGCTCTATTATGCTTTGTGCAAATTCTGTTATTTGCTCAATTTCCAATAGTTACAATTGATGATAGAACTTATGCGCCTAACGAGCCATCCATTTATATTAATCCGGTAAATGTGGCCCAGATTGTTGCAGGAAGTAATATCAATAACCTTTACGTTTCGAACGATACCGGAAGAACTTGGGAGCAGAAGTATTTAAGGTCGAGTTTAGGAGTATATGGTGATCCGGTGATTTATGCGGATGAAAAAGGTGATTATTATTTCTGTCACTTAGCTGCAAATAAAAATAAAAAGTATCCGCATTGGATTGATAAAATTGTTGTACAAAAAAGCAACAATGGAGGTAACGATTTTTCTGACGGCAGTTCGGCAGGTTTTAATGGTGATAAAGAGCAGGATAAACATTGGATTGTGACTGATCAAAGTAAAAGTAAATTTAAAGGGAATGTTTATTTAAGTTGGACGGAGTTTGATAAATACGAGAGTAAGGCTCCTAACGATCATTCGAGAATCCGATTTGCCCGATCTAAAGATGGTGCCCAATCCTTTGAACAGGCTATTACAGTGAGCGATACAATAGGCGATTGCATGGATGATGATGCCACTTTAGAAGGCGCAACCCCAGCTATTGGTAAAAACGGGGAAGTTTATTTAGCTTGGGCGGGGTATGGGAAAATTTATTTTGACAAATCATTGGATGGCGGAATTAATTGGGGCCGCGATAAAATCATTGCAATCCAAGAAGATGGTTGGGCTCAGGATTATGACCATATTTTTAGATCTAACGGTTTGCCATTTTTAGTAGCCGATCATTCAGCAGGTAGGTTTGACGGTCGTTTATACTTAACTTGGGGCGAAAAGCACCCTAAAGTTGGAGGGGAAATAAAACTCATCTATTCGGATAATGGAGGAGAAACTTGGAGCGAAGAAATAACTGTAAACACGGAATCAAACGGGGATCAGTTTTTGCCGCATATTGCTGTCGATCAAAGTGATGGCAATATCTATTTAGTTTTTTACGATCGTCGTCATTCAGAGTCTAATGTATTAATCGATGTTTATGTCGCTTTTAGTCAGGATGGTGGTAATAGTTTTTCTAATCAATGTATTACAACAGAGCCATTTTTGCCTGCGGGAAAATCTGTTTTTTTTGGTGATTATAATGGTATTTCGGCGCAAAACGGCATTGTAAGGCCAATCTGGACTGGTGTTAATGATAATATTGGTGGTAAAACGATTATACAAACAGCCTTGCTCAGCAAGGATATACTCTACCATAAAAATCAGGTAAGAAGCGATACTTTTTTTTACAAGTATTATATTGGCAAAACTTTTAATCAATTTGTGCTTTACTCGGGGAAACCGGTTGAATATAATGTTCAGATAAAAGTAAAGCGTTTCGGTTATTTACCATTTAAGACGACTTACAAAGGCAAAGGTAACTTAGCGGTTGGCGATACGCTTGTGGATATGGATCTAAAAACAATTAAGGGTAAACGTACATATATTAAATTGGATCTTAAATTCGAAGACAAAAAAGAGCGAATAAATTATACTGTGGAATAGATTTTAGCTTCCATCGTTCTAACACAGTTAAATTAGGTTTGCTGGAAATGCTGAGTTCAGTATGGCAAAGGGAGAAATGTTAAGATTAATTTAATGAATCTACGGAAAGTTTAAAAACAGCTAAAACAAACTGTTCTGGAAGTATATGCTTCATTTCGGTTGGTGGAGACACTAACCGATAAGGGGTTTATTTGATTGAAATTAGTGATGGACAAGGGGATTTTGTTTTGAAGATGTGTTGGTGGAGTAATGGTTTCGGTTGGTGGAGACACCAACCGATAAAACAAACTGTTCTGGAAGTATATGCTTCATTACGGTTTGTGGAGACGCCAACCGATAAGGGGTTTATTTGATTGAAATTAGGGATGGACAAGGGGATTTTGTTTTGGAGGATGTGTTGGTGGAGTAATGGTTTCGGTTGGCGGAGACGCCAACCAATAAAACAAACTGTTCTGGAAGTATATGCTTCATTACGGTTTGTGGAGACACCAACCGATAAGGGGTTTATTTGATTGAAATTAGGGATGGACAAGGGGATTTTGTTTTGGAGGATGTGTTGGTGGAGTAATGGTTTCGGTTGGTGGAGACACCAACCGATAAAACAAAAGGCTAGAACAAGCAGATCTGGAAGTATATGCTTCATTTCTGGTAGAGAGTACACCTACCTTAAAACAATTAACATTAATATTTTAACAGATTCTAAGAGCCATCAATAATCCGGAATTCTGCATTCACATGCACGAATGACTCGCTTTTTTCCAAAGCGATTAATTTTTAACCAAGGTTTATTTTGCTCATAATAAATAATCCAAAGTGGTTTTCCATGCTTGTATTTAACTTGCTTAGTAATTAAACCTTCCAATGAATACCAAGCCCAAATTTTGTGTCGCTTGCCTTTTTTGAAGTACCCTTTTATTTGAAGTTGAGCGTTATTATATTGCTTGTAATAGCCATTGCAAATCGAATCGTTTTGAACCAACTGTGCTTTTAAGTGCATCGTAAAACAAATAAAAAGACAAAGAAGCACCGAACGGTACATAGGCTTTGATAACTTAATCGATTATGGATAAACTTATTCCTGAGAAATAAAGAATAAGTATGATAGAACCAGCTATTATGCGATAGTAGCCAAACCATTTAAAACCAAATTTTGTTAAAATTTCAATCATAAATCGAATGGCAATAATGGCAACAATAAAAGCTACAAGATTACCTATTGCAAACAGCTTCCATTGATCGGAAGTGATAGTACCACCCTCATTAAAAAAATCATAGAGTGATTTAACCGTTGCTGCAAACATAGTTGGTACGGCTAAAAAAAATGAAAATTCAGCCGCTGCTTTGCGAGTTAAACCCTGTGACATTCCACCAATAATGCTCGCAGCCGAACGTGAAACACCTGGAATCATACTAATCGTTTGAAACAATCCAATGACAAGCGCATTAGAATAAGTCGTTTTATATTCAGAATCTTTGGTTCCTCCGGCAAATAATTTATCAATAAAAACAAGAACCACACCGCCGATTATGAGTGAGAAGGCAACAACCACGACACTTTCGAGCATGGCATCTATTTGATGTTTAAAAAGCAAGCCAAATACCACGGCCGGAATAAACGCGACAAATAATTTATAGTAAAATTCAACAGAACGAAAAAATCGTTTCCAGTAAAGAACAACCACAGCCATTATGGCACCAAGTTGAATACAAACCGTAAATAATTTCACAAAGGGTTCCGACTCAATACCCATTGCCGAAGAGGCTATAATCATGTGCCCGGTACTACTCACCGGAATGTATTCAGTTAACCCTTCAATAATTGCTAAAATGATTGCCTCAATCAGCCCCATGAGTAGCCTTAGGTTTGTACATTATAGCTAAAACTCCAATTAAAAAACCGGTTATCACCACAATAGGTGCAAGGGTAATTTGTCTGAAATTATAAACTTCTTCTTTGCTGCCGTACATCAGCAAAAAACCAATTAAAACTACGGCAAATGCCACGCCGGCAAGGATGTAATTTTCTTTGCTGAACACCATATCAATCTTCACTTTTGATGCAGCTTTAACGGTTGTTGTTTTAACTTTTTCTAGATTTTTTTTAGACATAATTTTTTTTAATAAAGATCTTCAATATTTGAATATAAGTAACGCTTTGTTGACCAATAAGTACATATCAACGAAATTAAAGTACCAATAAGATACAAGGATGCAAATAACGATGAATAAATTAATATTTCCTCCCAAGGATTCTGCGCATTAATCCATTTCATTTGTCCGGCAAAGATCAGTTCATTAATCCAATTACCAACAAAATAGGCTGTTAATCCAAGTAGGATAAACGAAATTAAAAACCCAATTAAAGCCTGAAATGCTGCCTTTTTTAAAAAGGGGCGTATAATAAATGCTTCGGTTGCGCCAACTAATTGCATGCTACGAATAAGGAATCGTTTACTATAGATGCTTAAACGTATAGTTCCGTTTATAAGAAAAAAAGCTATGATGATAAATAATAACCCCAAACCGGCTAAGATGCCTGCTGCGAGTTCCTTATTCTTGTTAATTTCATCTATTAAATTGGTTTGGGTATGAACCTCAGAAACTCCTTCGAATTGATAAACTTCCTTTTCGATTTTTCGCAAATTTAAGTGATCACCGTATTTTGATTTAACCGACAGTTCGATGCTTGCCGGCAACGGGTTATAACCTAAAATATCAACAAAGTCTTCTTCAAGTTCTTTTTTGTAGGAATAAGCTGCTTCTTCGCTACTAAAGTAATGGGCGTCTTTGGTGTATGTTTTTTCCTTTAAACTTTGCAAAACCTGTTTGATAACTTTTTCATCGGTATTTTGAGTGAAGTAAATATTGACATACACTTTTTCCTTAAGGGTATCGACAAATTTTTGACCAGTAAAAAACATGAGCCCAGATAAACCCAACAAATAAAGAATAATCGTTATGCTAACTACCGAGGGCCATGACGATGGATCGCGCTTTGAAATTCTTGGTGTTTTAGTATTAAAATTACTCATTTAGTTCCAACTTCAAAAAAACGATTATTTAAGGAGATATTCATTTCTTTTTTAAGCTTTGGAGCGGAAAAGTAATTTTTAGTAACTTGAACTTAAATTCCTTAACTAATATTTCATTTTTGGAGAGGTATCTTAGAACTTCGAATTTTGCGGTTGCAACGAAGCGTAAGGGGCAGAAGCGGTTAGCCCACAGTGCAGCGCAGCCAACGAGGACTAAAAGCGAATGGCCCGACCCGCAGGGATACGCCCAAAACATTTATTAAAACCCATTATCACTTTTAAGTCAGTTTATTATAAAAATATAGGCATGAAATAGCTTTAAAATTTAGAAGAGTTTTTACATATCAAGTTTTTAGCTGTTACAAACCTAAAATGGGATAATTTGAATTAAACGGATGTAATATTGGTTATTGGTATAAAAACAATTTATGAAGCAACCTTGTTTGAATTCTTTGAGCCATTTAAGGTGTTGTAAATCCGATGATTAATATAAACTTCCAAATTGAAGGATTTTAACAATAAATATTGCATTTATAGTGGTACAACTTTACATTTGACGAGAATCAAGTTTGACTTGAAAAGGCTATTTGTTTTAATTTTTTTAATGTGGTCTTTCTTGACCAACGCTTCTCATATTGTTGGAGGTGAGTTAACCTATACCTTTATCTCAAAGGCTACCAATGGCGATGTTACTTATAGTGTTAGCTTGAGCCTATATCTTGATTGTAAAAATGGCACTGCCGGTTCGATTGCCTCGGATGCTTCGGCTTTTTTTAATGTATTTGATGCTAAAACAGGAACATTAATAAAAAACTTGTGCAAAACGGTAAGCCGACAAAATCCAATTAGAGTTTCGGCTACTGCTTACAAATGCATTAAAAATTCACCGGATGTTTGTGTTGATATGTATTTGTACACAACGAATATTGTACTGCCTAAACGAACAAATGGTTATATAATTTCTTTTGAACGATGTTGCAGGAATGATATAATTGTTAACATTACTAATCCGGGTTCGACCGGCGCTACCTATTGGACAGAAATAAAACCCGAGTCGACTATTGGTCAAAACAGTAGTCCATCTTTTACCTACCGCCCTCCCATTTTTTTATGTTTGAATGCGCCTTTTGTTTTTAATCATTCGGCCACAGATGCGGATGGAGACTCGTTAGTGTATGAATTATTTACACCATATTTAGGGGCAAATACCAATAAAAGCAAGCCCGATTATAACAATACGTTTAACGGAACACCTGTGTTTCCATTGAATGCTAATCGATTAATTAGCTGGCGAAGTCCTTATTCGGTTAATGATGAAATGGGTGGTAATCCTATTCTGGAAGTTGATGAAAATACGGGAAGACTAACAATAACTCCAACTCAAAACGGACAATTTGTAATTGGGATAAAAGTAAAAGAGTACCGAAAAGGAGTGCTCATTGGCGAAACTAAACGTGATTATCAGTTTAACGTTGATAATTGTGTTTTCGATGTGGTTTCTGTTTTTTATACATCAAAAACTAATTGCACAAATAAGGGTGTTTCATTTACCAATCAAAGTAGTGGTGCCGTAAGTTATAAGTGGGACTTTGGCGATAAAACAACTTTAAAAGACACCTCCAATATGGTTTCACCAACCTATATTTATTCAAAACCAGGAACCTATAAGATAATGCTTATTTCTAAAAATTTGGTTTGTATAGACACTTTTGATTATATAATTAATGTAAAAGAAAATGTTAGCACGAAGCTTGGACGCGATACTGTTTTTTGCGGACCGGCAACTTATGAAATAGATGCCGGAACCAAAGCCGTTCAGTATTTATGGAATACCGGTGCAAATACCCAAAAAATAAGTGTTTCACAAACAGGGAAATATAGTGTAACTGTAAGTGATGCACCTTGTGTGGCTAAAGATACGGTTTTGGTAGTGATAGACACATCTGGTTTTAATGTTGGAAAAGATACCACGCTTTGCAGTGCGACGTTTTTACCTTTTGTATATTTTGCACCAAAGAATTATTTAAATTATTTTTGGGATGATTTCAGTAAAGCCGATAGTGTGTTTATTACGAAAACCGGTAAATATTGGGTTAATATCAAGAATATTTATAATTGCCCTCGTTCTGATACATTTGAAGTTTTTCATCTTATTCCACCGAAAAGTCAGTTGCGCGACACGTCAGTTTGTCGGGGATACTTTACCCAATTTGATGCCAAAATTCCAAATTATAACTACAAATGGAATACAGGTGCCACAACCCAACATATTTTGGTAAATATACCTGGCATTTATAGCGTTGAGATTACAAATGGCAGATGCAGTAGCTCCGATTCGGCGGAACTAAAAAACATTGACCCGGGTTTAAACCTAAGAACTGACACCTCGTTTTGCGGTCCTTTTAATTTTGAAGTTGAAACCAATAAACCGTTCCAAAGTTATGCTTGGTCGAATGGAGATGTTCATCGACAAACAGTATTATCGAATGCCGGAAAAGTTAAGGTAACAATACGAAGCATTGAAGGGTGTTATGAGTCTGATAGCTTTACAATTATTAACTATCCTGCCAATAAAATACTGATTGAGGGCGACACGGCGGCATGCACCTCTTCGGTAATTAGAATTTCAGGAAACGATAGTATGGCTTATAATTGGAATACCAGAGAAACGACCCAATCGATAGAAGTTATTCAGGATGGATTGTATTCATTAATTATTACTGATAAAAATGGTTGCAAAGACACCGGATATCATCGAATTACAAGAAATCCGAATGCATATCCAAACGACATTTTCATGCCCAATGTGTTTACGCCGAATTCAGATGGATTAAACGAATTATATCCAAGTCACTTGTTTTACGATTTAAACGCACCTTATTATTTGCAAATTTTTAACAGATGGGGGCAAAAAGTTTTTGAGAGCCATAAACCTTCAGAAAATTGGAATGGTAATTACAACGGTGAATTAAGTCAGTGTGATGTGTATGTTTATATACTGGCATATCAAGGATGTGACAATAACAGTCATTTAATTAAAGGTTCGTTTCATTTGATTCGCTGAAGTTTGAATTATGGCGAAAGAGCCGTTATAGCGAGGTTAGTTGGTTTTAGCCAATTATTCGGCAAGCCCTATTTAGGTTTTTTGCAAAGAAAAACTGAAAACAGTACCAACATTGGGTGTGCTCATCACTTCAATGGTTTCACCATGAGCTTCAATAATATGTTTAACAATGGCTAAACCTAGTCCTGAGCCACCCTTTTCACGGCTTCGCGAAGAATCAACGCGGTAAAATCTTTCAAAGATCCGAGTTAGATGCTTTTCATCCATACCAATTCCGTTATCTGAAATTTCTAACTTGATATGATGTTCTAATTCATAAATCCGGATATTGGTTTCGCCCCCTCCAGGTTTTGAGTAACGAATAGAATTGACAAGCAAATTTGTAAGCACCTGACGGATTCTGAATTTATCGGCATTTACATTAATTTCATTGCCACGAAATAATTCAAAGCTAATTTGATTTTTAGCAGCGTTTTCCTTTTCGGTTTCAATAACGTCTTCGATAAGTTGGTAAATACCAAAAGGTTCTCTTTGAAGTTCAAGTTCACCTGCTTCAAAACGGCTGATGGTTTGAAGATCCATGACAATATTAATCATCCGGTCTACATTTTTATCGGCCTTTTCGAGAAAATGACGATTTACCTTTTTATCATTTAATCCACCATCTAACAAACTAGCGATATAACCTTGAATATTAAAAATGGGGGTTTTTAACTCATGGGAAACATTTCCGATGTATTCACGTCGATATTGTTCGAGTTTATTAAGTTTATCTAATTCGGCATGACTTCGATCGTTATTTCTTAAAATGGCCTCTTTAATGGTGATAAACGGGTTAAATCGTTTTGAATAAAAAGAATACATATCACTGAAAGGATTTTCGGAAATCAGTTTTTTAACTGCAATAAACGGTTTGTAAAAAATGATGAGTAAACTTAGAAAAATGATTGCATCGATACCGATAAACAGAAGTAGTATCAAAATAAAATCATAATCGAAATATAGGTTTTGATAATTGCACCACATGCGGTAAGCAGCAAAGATTGCGAAGGTTATAATAATTGAAATTATAACTGAAACTGCAAATAACCAGATGCTTACTCTTTTCAAAACCGTTGAGCTAAATTTGATACAGCTTCGAATTTACAATTCCATTTCAAATAAAAGCATACACAAAGTGCAGGACAAAACAGTTTAAACGCAATACAAGAAAACATAGCACCCACGTTTTTTTTACAGCTTAAGTAAAAAATGAATAAGTTGTTGAATGTTTGATAAACTAAGCTATCATCCGATGTTTTTAAAAGAGAAAAATGCATGGATTTTAAGGATATACTGTTAAATTTTTTTGCAATAAAAAGCATTTAAAATCTTGAGCAATTTTTGATCAAACCTTAAATAAATAAACTTACAATAAAGTAAACCAAGGCTCCTAATATTGCTGACACAGGTATTGTAAGAATCCAAGCCCAAAGCAAACTAATGGTAACCCCCCATTTTACAGAAGAAACACCTTTAACTAGACCAACCCCAACAATTGATCCTGTAATTGTGTGTGTTGTACTTACCGGAATACCCATTTGTTCGGTAACAAATAAGGTTGTAGCACCTGCAGTTTCAGCACAAACTCCTTCTAGAGGCGTTACTTTCGTTATTTTAGATCCCATGGTTTTCACAATTCTCCAACCACCGCTTAGGGTTCCAATACCAATAGCCAAGTAGCAACTTAAAGGCACCCAATCTGGCATTGATTTTATATCTGCGATATTTCCATTGGCGATAAGGGCGGCCGAAATAATACCCATAACTTTTTGCGCATCGTTTCCTCCATGACCAATGCTAAATGCTGCAGAAGAAAGTAATTGAAGCTTTTTGAAAGAATTAGCAGTTCGTCGTGCGGTAGGTTCTTTAATTTTCTCGGTATAAATGAAAGTGAGAGCGAACACTAGCAGTGCACCAACGATAGACCACCGTAAGATTGTATTATTTGCTTTATCAAGTTCTTTTTTAATGTCGTTCTTCATATCCATTTTCATGGCGCTTTTAAAGCTTCCTAATTCTCTTCCAAATGCATGTTTTGAATTCATGGCAAGGATCATGGAGTCGTAGCCAACTTCAAAATAGTTTTTTGTTAAAGGTTTTAAAATATCTACAATGGCTTTGATTTCCAAATAAGCATGGTTATAATTCGAATCATTTATTGCTTTGTGTTTAAGTAATTCAAGTTTAAAATAAGCACCTATTTTATCGCCCAAGTGACTAATAGTAATTTCCTTTAAATCTACATTTTCATAAATATCATCAACTACTTTATCAACGCCAGCCGTTTCGTAATTAGCTAGATAAGGAGAGCAGGCTTTTGCATTTGCTTTTGCTCTTTCAAGTTTTTCGAGCTTTGTAGAATCGTGCTTTATATTTAATTCATAAGTATATTTATCAACTTTAAAAAACTTCTTCATGTTTTCATTCAATTTGTTTTCTTGAAAACCAATGAACACATAAAACAATATGCCTGCTATACCCATTAAAATTCCAACTTTAAGCCAAGTCTTTCGTTGAATAAAAATAAGTGTGAAAAGAATGGATATAATCATGCCCATTATTGGTGCCAATAAAATGAATAAAACGGTTTTACCAATTTTACTGTTATCTATAATTTCACCAATTGGCATCATACCTTTGCTTAAAAAGGCATAACAGATGGCTGCACCAGCAAATCCACCAATTAAGGTATGCGATGATGAAGATGGTATTCCATACCACCAAGTAAGTAGGTTCCAAAATATAGCCGCAACCAAGCCGCTACAAATTACAGGAAGGGTAATGAAATCGCTATAAACCGTTTTGCCAATGGTGTTAGCAACGGCATGATCTTTGAAAATAAGAAAGGCAACAAAATTAAAAAAGGCTGCCCAAAGTACTGCTTGAAGCGGTGTTAATACTTTGGTAGAAACAACGGTTGCAATTGAATTTGCGGCATCATGAAAGCCATTAATAAAATCGAATATTAAAGCCAGAATGATGACAATAACTATGAGTTCCATACAAAAAAGCAGTTAATGGATTAGGCGTTTTTAACCTGTATAGATTTAATAATATCGGCAGCATCTTCTGCCTTGTCGGTTGCAGTTTCGAGTGCTGCATAAATTTCCTTCATCTTTATGAGTTTGATCGGATCTTTTTCTTCCTCGAAAAGTTGACCGATTGCAAGATCAAAAATATCATCAGCATGGTTCTCAATACTATTAATTCGAACATAAGCTTCATTGATTTTCTCTACATGTTTTAAATCGCGTAACTGAGCTACTGCAATCTGAAGCTCTTCGGTACAACGTTGAATTAATTCAGCCAACTTTAAAATTTCAGGTGTGATGTCTGCTGGTTCAATTTTATAAATTATGATACGACTAGCAACTCCATTGATATAATCGGCTATATCATCTAAAACAACCGCCAGTTCATGAATATCTTCTCGGTCGAAAGGTGTGATAAAACTTAAACTCAATTGATTTAAAATTTCGTGAGTAACATTATCGCCAACATGTTCGAGATTCTCAATTTCGTTACGAAGTCTTTTCCTTTCTTCTGGAGAAGAAGATTTTAACAATTCAACTAACAATTTAGAAATTGCTAGTAAATTGGCAGTTGCTTTTTCAAACATAAGAAAAAATTTTCTTTCCTTTGGAATAAAAAAACTTAGTAAATTACTCATAATTTGCGTTTCAAGTTATATTTTGCAAAGGTGTAAAGGAATGTCAATTCTAAAGTTAACAAATTGTTAAGATTTTAAAAATAAACATAAATGCCTGAATTTAAGTGGAGTGAATCGAAAATACCCTCTGAGGATGAGGTAATTAAATTAAAAAATTCGTTAAATGTGAATCGAATTGTGGCAACATTGCTGTGTCAGCGGGGCATTACGGACTATAATTCGGCGAAAAAGTTTTTCAGACCTGTACTTGAGGATCTTCATGACCCCTTTCTTTTCAAGGATATGCAAAAAGCTGTTGACCGAATTTTGCGGGCCTTAAACGAGAATCAAAAAATATTGGTTTATGGAGATTATGATGTTGACGGCACCACTTCTGTTGCTCTGATGTTTTCCTTTTTGAAGCAATTTACCAACAATTTAGAATATTATATTCCTGATCGATACAAGGAAGGGTATGGCGTTTCAAAAGCAGGCATCGATTATGCAGCAGAGAATAACTTTGCACTCATTATCGCTTTGGATTGTGGTATTCGTTCGGTAGAACTTGTTGCATATTCTAACTCCAAAGGAGTTGATTTTATCATTTGCGATCATCATTTGCCCGGTGAAATACTTCCTCCGGCGGTTGCGATATTGGATGCAAAAGTACCCGGTGAAACTTATCCATTTAAAGAACTATGTGGCTGTGGTGTTGGCTTTAAGTTGATTCAAGCCATTGGAATCACCAAAAATTTGCAGAAAGAAGCGTATTTTCAATATTTAGATTTAGTTGCGGTAAGTACCTGTTCAGATATTGTTCCCATTGTTGATGAGAACCGTATTTTAGTAAAATTCGGATTAGATAAACTTAATACAAATCCTTCCTTAGGTTTAAAAATTTTGAAGGAGAGTTGTCTAAGTAAAGCGGTAATAACCACCTCGGATGTGGTGTTTTATATAGGACCTAGGATAAATGCAGTGGGGCGGCTATACGATGCCAAAGCCGCCGTTGAATTGCTAATTGGTACAAATACCGAGGCAGTAACAGACTCGGCATTGTCTATGAACGATACGAATACTGAACGACGTGCAATCGACGAGAGCATAACTGCCGAAGCACTTGAAATGATTAAACAAGATTCAAATCATTCGGAGAAGTTTAGTAATGTATTGTATAGTCCAAATTGGCATAAAGGCGTTATTGGGATTGTGGCTTCCAGAATTATTGAACATTTTTACAGACCAACTATAATCCTTGGATTATCGGATGGCAAGATATCGGGGTCGGCGCGTTCTATCAAAGGTTTTGATATTCATGAAGCACTTATGCATTGCAGCGATTTATTGTTGCAATTTGGGGGGCATACCCACGCGGCGGGCTTAAGTATGATTCCAGAAAATTTGCCCAAATTTATCCAACGATTTGATCAAATTGCTTCCGACAAATTAACTAGGGAGATGCTGCAACCCTTTATTAATTATGATTTGAGAATAGAGAGAAATGAAATAACACCTTCGTTAATAAAGCTTCTTAATCAGTTTGAACCTTTTGGACCGGGCAATATGACCCCCTTATTTTATTGCGATTCTTTTATTGATTCAGGTTTTGCAAAGCAAATGGGCAAAGGCAATGTGCATTTAAGCTTAAATATTTCTAATCCTAATTTTAATAACCCAATAAAGGGCATAGCATTTAAGCATGGAGATAAATATGAAATGGTTAAGGACGGGGCATCTTTCGAAGCAATATTTTCTATTTCAGAAGAGGAGTTTAACGGTCAAAAAAATGCTCAGATTAATTTTCGTGATTTGAAATAATTCATCCTGTTTTGGAGTACTTAGAAACAATTCGATAACATTTCAGTAATGTTAACTTAATGTTAACAAGCTAAATTAAAATATAACATTTTGTTAATATACAGGTAACATTACAAATTAGTTGTTTTGCAGCATCATTTTAAAACCTGGTGACTAAAAAAAACAATCTGCTTGTTATCTGTTTCTTATGGCATATTAGAAAAGGTAATTGTCTTTTAAAATGGACTGAATATAAAACGATTCTTTCCAATTTAAACAATAATCTATGTAGTAATTTAACAGATTTTTTTAATCTTTACTTTAAGGTTAAATCTAAATTCTCAAGGCCAAATTTTAACCCGATTCTTTTAAAGATTCGATTCAGAATTCGAAATATAATTTTTACAAGCAGGGTATTTTTTCGATTCTCTATAGAGCAATATCATCTTAATTATCTTCTTTTAAAAAAAAATGCCCACAATCGATATTTGATAACATGATAACTCTTAGTATATGTTTTCTTTTTTCTTGGCTTTCTCAAAAAAACACTTCAGAAATTATTAAAAAACCAACTTTTGGTAATATTTCATCCACAAATGAAATAACAATTTTTAAATACGGAGTTTTATTAAAGCAAGTTTTATCCTAGAAATGTCAAAACAAGTTCAATAATTTATTTAATAATGATAAACAGAAAAGCATTTAATTTAATTACTATCTTTCTTTTGATATTTAACGTGCATTCTCTAGCACAAGTTGGCCCCCCTTTTATCAAAATGGAACTAGGAAAAGGCATTCAATTTACATCAGTCGATTCATCTTTCTCAATGGCAATTAGTGGTAGAATTCAGAGTGTGTTTGAAGCTAAAAGTGATATTACTAACGAAACAACCGGTGCCGACTTTTTACTTCGAAGATGTCGTTTAAATATTCAAGGTAACGCATTTAATCCAAAATTTTCATATCGAATTCAATTGGGTTTTGCTCATGGTGACATTACTTCTGCAAATAGTTCAGCACAAAATAATTTAATATTGAGAGACGCCATGCTTTTTTATAAGGCAAATAAATGGCTACGGATTGGTTTTGGACAGACAAAACTGCCAGGAAATAGACAAAGACAAGTTTCATCTGCAAATCTTCAATTGGTAGAGCGGTCTATTTCAAACAATAACTTTACATTGGATAGAGATAAAGGAGTATGGATTTATACCAATTTCAAGATTAATAGAGCAATGTTAAGATCTACAATTGCAATATCAAGTGGTGAAGGCCGAATTGTATCCGATAAAAATGGCAAACTTTGTTATTCTGGAAGAATGGAATTTTTGCCTTTTGGTGAGTTTAAAAAAAATGGCGACTATATTGAGGCAGACATCGAAAGGGAAACAAAACCGAAGCTATCTATTGCTGGTGTATACAGCTATAACAATGCCGCAACAAGAACAATGGGTCAACTTGGTGATTTTTTATACAATTCACAAATAGCTTATATACAATATTTTGGTACTGATTTGCTTTTAAAATTTAAAGGTTTTTCTCTTGAATCAGAATTCTATAATAGAAATTCTAACAACGGTATAATTGCAAATAAGATGGACACAACTCAACGTAATTATGTTATTTCAGGGACTACTTTTATGATTCAGTCGGGCTACTTTTTAACAAAAACGAATGAAATTGCTATTAGATATGCCCAAATTACAACTGCAGCTTCCATAGCTTCAATAATGAACGCACAAAAAGAGTTTGTATTCGGATTTTCTCATTATTTTAATAAACATAGTTTAAAATTACAATCAGATGTAACCTTTTTGAAAAATGGTTCCCATAAAAGCTTAATCTACAGACTTTCTGGTGTTGTTTCGTTTTAATACTAAAGTGACCAAGGTTTAGGAAAATCCACATAATAATCTTGAAAAGTTATTCGATTACCTAAAATCCGCAAGTCCAAAATTAGGAAATGTGAATTTTAATTTGCAGAGGTAAAATCTACTTTTCCTGTTCATTTTTGGGTTCAATTTCTCTGAAAATTGCATTTTGGAAAAATTATTTTCTCATTTTATATCTAATATTTCTATGTCAACTGGTTCTAGATAATTTTTGATATGCTACAACGTATTTAGAGGGATTGCGAGCATGGATGGGACATACTTATCCTGTAAAGTAACTTTTCGGAGTAAGAAATTCTATATTAAAAGCAGATGATAAGGCTTATTTGTATACAATTTGAGTGTTTTTTGTCCACCTCGCTTTATCCATTTGAAAGGAACAGCCACAAAACGGAATATAAATTTTTTAAGCCTGAAATTTGATTTTACAAACTCTACTTTCTTAGATATTTTTTCCAAAATAATCTAGTAGAATTTGCGACACATTGCCATCAATATCATTTAGACTGTGTTTTCTTTTAGAAATGAAAATGGTGAATTTTTCCATCCAAAATCATTATTCATTTCATCAAATATCTTCTCTCCAGCCTCTCTTTGGTTGTAATATGCAATAACCTCTTGACCAGTTGATACCCAATCATTGGTTGCTATTGCTCTGTACACAAAATTGTCATTGTAGAACGCATCAGTTTGTCCTGTCTTATTTCTTTCCCTTTGAACTACATGTCTGTATTTTTTTTCTTCTCCAAATGGGGCATATCCAATGCTGCAAACTTCAACATTAAGCACACCTACTTTAACAGTTTCCCATTTTGACACTTCTCTTATTTGACTTGCCAAATCATCACAACGTAAAGCTCTGATATAAAAACTCTTACAATTAGCCTCTACGACTTTGGTAATATCTTTGCTGAATGAACCGCAATCCATGCGACCTCTGTTAATTTTAATGTTTTCACCCTTGAGTAATTTAAAAGCCGCTTCAAGCGTTTCTGCTTGTTTGTATTTTACATTGCAATTGCCATTTCTGTTTTCAATATACACAATATGTCTGCCAATAGAAGCTACTCCAGGAAAGTAACCTTCATTCATTTTATAACCTTTTTTAGAATCGAACTTTTCAGTTGGAATAAACTGATTATCAAAATAAAAATCATGTAACTGGTTGATATCAAGAACTTTGTTCTTAACAAGAAATTCTAAATTTAAGGCATTGAGGGTGCTGTGTTTACTGAATTCATTGACAATCTTTGATAAGCTAAGGTGGATTTCTTTTTCCCCTGCCAACTGTTTTTGAACGCCTAAAATCGTGTCTGGTGAACAAATATTAAGATTTTGAATTTGCTGTAATTCCTCTTTTAAATTAGTATGAATATCTTCTGCACAATCACCGCCTGCGAAGATAATTGCCCAAAGATTTTTTATAACGTCATTGTAACTGTACTGAGCTTGTGCAGGGCGTTTGCCGAGATGTTTTGTTATCAATTCGGATAGGCATAGACTATCGTATTGGTGTGAAACAAAATTTAATCCGCCAAAAGATTTGATATTTTCTAAAGAAGTTATAATTTTTACCTGTCAGAATGTTTTACTTAATATAGTGAAATAAATTGTATGAAAAAACAAAAGAGCCTTGGCTTAGAACATTTTTATCACTGCCTAATGGGATTCCATCGGATGATACATTTAACCGTTTTTACAGTGCTGTAGAACCGCAACAACTTGAGGATAGTTTTATAAGTTGGGTAAAAGATGTATCAAAAATAACGGACGGGGAAATCATTAGCATAGATGGTAAATCCATAAGAGGTTCGGGGCAAAAAGATTCCAAAGCCAAGGTGCACATGGTAAGTGCCTGGGCTCATCGTAATCACCTAATTTTAGCTCAGGTAAAAACTTCTGAAAAGTCAAATGAGTAACAGCTATTCCCAAACTCCTTGATATACTGGTTTTAAAAGGATGCATTATAACCATTGATGCGATGGGTTGTCAAACAGAAACAGCAAAAAAAATAATCGAAAAAGGAGCGGATTATGTTTTGGCTGTAAAAGGGAATCAAGGTGTTTTAGAAGAAGACATCAACTTCACAATCAAATCCAACAAACCCGTAGGTACTTATAAACATATTGATACTGGTCATGGAAGAATAGAAACACACACATGCCATGTTTACAATAACTTAGAAAACATTGAAAATTCTGCCAAATGGAAGGGCTTAAAAACTATTGTACAGATAGAATCAACTCACTATATAAAATCAAGTGGAAAACAACAAACAGAAACACGACTTTATATCAGCAGTTTGGAGCCAAAAGCTAAAAAAAATGCAGAAACAGTAAGGGGGTATTGGGGAATTGAAAACTCTCTACACTGGGTGCTTGATGTAGCTTTTAATGAAGATGAAGGTACAAAAACTAATGCTAAAGCAGTACAAAATTTTAGCATAATAAATAGAATAGCACTGAACTTATTAAAAAATGAAAAAAGTAAAAAAGTTGGGGTAAAGGGTCGAAGACTCAATGCAGGTTGGGACAACCAGTATTTACTCGCTCTCCTGAAAAATTAGATGCGTTTGCCCTGAATGATTAACAGAAAAGCATTTAATTTAATTACTATCTTTCTTTTAATATTTAACGTGCATTCTCTAGCACAAGTTGGCTCCCCTTTTATCATAATGGAACTAGGAAAAGGCATTCAATTTACATCGGTAGATTCATCTTTCTCAATGGCAATTAGTGGTAGAATTCAGAGTGTGTTTGAAGCTAAAAGTGATATTACTAACGAAACAACCGGTGCCGACTTTTTACTTCGAAGATGTCGTATGAATACAAGGTAACGCATTTAATCCAAAATTTTGATATCGAATTCAATTGGGTTTTGCTCATGGTGACATTAATTCTGCAAATAGTTTAGCACAAAATATTTTAATATTGAGAGACGCCATGCTTTTTTATAAGGCAAATAAAAGGGTACGCATCGGTTTTGGACAGACAAAACTGCCAGGAAATAGACAAAGACAAGTTTCATCTGCAAATCATTGAGGACCGTCAACAAATACGCTACGGTTATTTCTTCTCAGTTACCTGTATCAGCATAGCATCAGTACATTAATGAAAACACACTCGCCGATGCAATTTTAGATCGTATCATCCATCAAGCACACAGAATTGAATTAAGTGGAGAATCTTTAAGAAAAAACCATAAAATAAAACCATTTTGAATACTCTTGAAAAGTTAAAAAGTCATCCTATTTAGGTGGCTCACTTTGCTCCGGAATCAATGGCTCACTTTGAACCGGAATCAGTGGCTCAGTTTGTCTGGAATATACAATTAACGGCAGAAGAATTTTTAAGACGATTCTGTTTGCATATACTGCCACCGGGGTTTATGAAGATAAGGCACTATGGTTTTTTGGCAAGCCGAGTAAAACAGAAACTGCGCATGGAGCAAATGATT
>Ga0209181_10003688_pt1 | contig 23355 bp, 17 predicted proteins | sample MAT05_FD_187208 | JGI IMG/M metagenome (GOLD analysis project Ga0209181, IMG submission 187208) | Freshwater microbial communities from Lake Fryxell liftoff mats and glacier meltwater in Antarctica - MAT-05 (SPAdes) (version 2) | ecosystem: Environmental > Aquatic > Freshwater > Ice > Liftoff...
GGCTCAGTGGTTTGTCGCCAAAAGAAAACCGGGAAATACCACCCTTACGTTACGACTGGGTTTATGAGCTGAAAAAACAGCGTCCGGAATTAACGATTTTGTTGAATGGTGGCCTGAGTACGGTGGAATCGAGTCTGGAAGTCTTGCCCCATGTCGATGGCGTGATGATTGGCCGCATGGCGTATCACGAACCGTATCGATTACATCAACTGGATCGTGCTATTTATACGCCAGAGCTTCCGATCGAAACTCGCGAAGCTTTATTGTTGAAGTACAAAATTTATGTCGAACAACAATGTGCAAAAGGCATCGCAGTCAAACATATGACGCGACATATTCTCGGCTTGTTTCATTCGCAAGTTGGTGGCCGCATGTTCAGGCAGGTGTTGAGCGAAAAAGCCCACAAATCTCAGGGCTGGGAAATAATCGAAGAGGCGTTGCAGGCGACGCGGGTTTAATTATTTTTGACTATGCGGAAAAGACTGGCGTAGGAGCGAGCTCTGCTCGCGAAATGCACCTCGATATAATTTAATCGCGAGCAGAGCTCGCTCCTACACAGGAATTTTCGCAGGTTTTTCGCGGCTTAAGCCGCTCCTACCGGTGCTTTACATCTGTGGCGGCGCGGCTAATTCTTTTGCGCTAAGAAAACCATCGTGGTTACGATCTTGTTTGCCGAACTGTAAGGCCAGCCGATCGTGATGTTCTTTGAGGGTAAATGTTTTGGCTTTCGGAATTAATTGTTCTTCCGGTGATAAAACACCATCAGCGTTTTTATCCATTTGCTCAAACGCCCAGCTCATCGCCCGTTGGAATTCGATTAGTGAGACTCGCTTGTCGCCATCAGCGTCGAAGCTATTGAGGTAATCATTTTGGCTTTGTGCGTAGGTTGGGCCTTGGCCGAACGTGAGCAATATCAAAATCGACGAAAAGCGTCGGACCGAGGCCCGACCTATGGTTTTTTGTTTATGCGCGCGCTGGAGCCAGTGCATAACCTTTCAGCCTGAATGAAAATTCTTCCAGTGCTGCGATGCCGGAGCTTTCTGCTTCCGCACACCAGACTCGAAGTGCAATCATCTTAGCATCGACTTCGGCCGACCGGAGTTCATAAATGGCGAGCAAGCGTGAACGGTAAGCCATCAAGGTGGCGAGCTTTGGACTTGCATCAATAAAGCTTTGGAGCTTTTCGCGATGGGTGTCGTCCAGCCATTTGCCTTCACTACGAAAAGCATTGCGCAAGCGACGTGGAAGATTTTTGGCGTCTTGCTTGAATTGCGGTTTCAAAACAACGTGGAAATAATCAGTCGCTACTTGCCAACGATGAGTCATGATGGCGCGCAATGTTTCGGCATCCGGGACATTAATATTCGGCCGCACATCGAGTTCAGGAGCTACCCGTAAAACTTTGGCGAGATGTAATTTGCGCAATACGCTAATGGCAAACCAGCCGATATCGAATTCGTATTTACGCAATGCAAATTTTGCCGAGCTCGGAAATGCATGGTGATTATTATGCAATTCTTCACCACCAATCCAGAGGCCCCAGGGCGTTAGATTGGTCGCTGCATCGCTGGTGTCAAAATTACGATAACCCCACCAATGACCCAGGCCATTGATGATGCCGGCACCATGGAATGGCATCCAGCACATATGCAGAGCCCATATGCTTAAGCCCGGGGCGCCGAATAAAAATACATACAAGACCAGCAATATCGAAACACCCAGAATCGGATATTTCGAGTATAGGTTTTTCTCGATCCAGTCATCTGGGGTACCTTTGCCGTATTGATCAAGCATGGCTTTATCAAGTGCGGCGTCGCGATATAAATCGACACCGCGCCACAATACATTCGATAAGCCTTTCACACGTGGGCTATGCGGGTCCTCGGCAGTTTCACATTTCGCATGGTGCTTGCGATGAATGGCGACCCATTCCTTGGTCACCATGCCGGTGCTGATCCAAGACCAGAAACGAAACCAGTGCGTAACGATGGGATGAAAATCAACGCCGCGATGGGTCGCACTACGATGCAAATATAAAGTGCTGCTCATCATGGTGAGTTGGCAGAGCAACAATAAAATCAGCGCCATTTGACCGTAGCTGGCTTGGGTAATTCCGTGTGTAAGCCAGTTCAATAGGGCGGTAGGCATGTGTAAGCTCCGTGCGAAATACGTTGGGAAAGTGAATGATGAGGCTTTGCAAAGCCTTCGTCACCCTTCATGGGGGTATGGAGCTTTAAATGCAATCAAACTGCGGAGCAGTTCTAGTAAACTGTTCAGTATGAAAAAAATTCGTCTGGCCACCCGCAAAAGCGCGCTTGCGCTTTGGCAAACTGAACATGTTGCGGCGCGTTTGCGTATCGCCCACCCGGAATTAGAAGTGCTGTTGGTGCCAATGAGTACCCGCGGCGATCGTATCTTGGACAAACCTTTGGCTGATATTGGTGGCAAGGGTCTGTTTCTGAAAGAGCTTGAAGTCGCCATGCTCGAAGGCGAGGCCGATGCCGCCGTGCATTCATTAAAAGACGTGCCGATGGAACTGGACGGCCCGTTTCAACTGGCCGCGATTTTAGAACGCGCCGATCCCTTCGATGCCTTTGTATCGGTCAAGATTTCCGACTTCGATGCTCTGCCGCAGGGGGCAAAAGTCGGGACATCGTCATTACGGCGACAAGCCCAACTACGTGCGCGTCGTGCCGATTTACAGATTCTCGATTTGCGCGGAAATGTGAACACTCGTTTATCTAAACTGGAAAATGGTGAATATGACGCCATTATTCTCGCCTGTGCCGGTCTGGATCGATTGGGGCTTTCACGTTACATCCGTCATCGCCTGGATGCGCCTAGCTGGTTGCCTGCCGTGGCGCAGGGTGCGATCGCGATTGAGTGCCGTGAAGGCGATACTGAAGCAGCAAAAATACTTCAGGTTCTTAACCATAAAAAAACACAATTATGCGTCGAAGCTGAGCGCGCGATGAACCGAATGTTGCATGGTAGTTGCCATGTGCCTGTAGCTGCTTACGCTACCCTCGAGGGAAATATATTAAGCCTTGAAGGACTAGTGGGTTCTGCCAAAACTGGCCACTGTGTGCGTGCGCAAGCGGTGGGCCATTCACACGATCCCGAAGGCTTGGGCCGCTTGGTAGCAACCGAATTACGTTTGCTCGGAGCGGATGAATTAATGAGGTCATGAGGCGGGCATGACAAAAACACGCAATAGGTGGTCGTATGCATTTTCCAATGTTCCATTTGGCATTTCCGGTCCATCAATTGGATGAAGCGAAAAATTTCTATCAGCATGTTTTCGGTGCAACCTTAGGGCGTCAACGCGAACAGTGGTGTGACATCTACATGTTCGGTTGCCAAATCACCTTGCATCAGCAACCGGCGCAAGTGATTCCAAAAGCTGATCAGGGAGTTCGGCATTTTGGTGCTGTACTGACTTGGCAACAATGGGAAATTCTCTCGCAGAAATTGGCCGACAAAAACGTCGAATTTGAATTGCCGCCAGTGGTTTCGAACGTGGCGCAGCAAAACGAACAGGCAAAAATGGCCTTGTGTGATCCGAGCGGCAATATTATCGAGTTGAAAGCCTATCGGTACCCGAAAACGGCGCTTGAGCTGATTTAGGAGCTGCGTGTCCTGGACCAGATGGTCAGTTGTTAATACCTGTTGCAGGGCAGTGTAATCGCGAGGCCATTTGTTACAATTCCCCGGTAAATTAAGGGGCCCGGGTATGCAAGCAGCAAAGCCACAAATTTCCATCATTATCGAATGGGAAAACGTAAAGTTATCCGAGATGGGGCGATGTCGCGAAATGTTGCGCGCGATGGCAAAACAGATTCCGGAATACTTTGATAAACAGCCTAATATCCCAGCATCTGCTCCGGTTGCTGCCGCCGAGATTCTGATTCTTTATGATTCCGGAGCTTTTGACGGTGGTTTAATCGAAGAGATCGTTGCCAGTGAAATCCCGAAAACCACGAGACATTGCCAATGGCAGATTATTGCAGCCGGTAGTGAAGGTTATTATGGCTTGAAAAATATTGGTTCGCGACAGGCGCAGGGCAATGTGCTGGTCTTTATCGATAGCGATCTCATTCCTGAAGAAAAATGGCTTGAGAATATGCTCTCACCATTGCAAGACAAGGAAGTAAAAGTTGTTGCAGGCCACGCGTATGTCACACCCGACAACATGATGAGTCGTACATTCGCATTAACCTGGTTTTTCCCCTTGCGTGCTCAGGAAGCAAAAATATCGCCAGCGAAAGGTTTTTTTGCCAACAGTGTTGCTTTTCAGCGAGATGTTTTTCTTGCGCATCCTTATGAAGTGATTCCCGGAGCATCACGTGGTGCTTGCCGATTACTCGCTAAAAAACTGGCGGCCGAAGGTCTGCAAATGTTATCCAATACCGGCGCCCAAGCATCACACCCGCCGCCAAATGGCTTGAAGCATTTCTTGATGCGTGCGGTGGTGCAAGGGCGTGATGATTTATTGATGAACCAAACCGAACAACGTGCTGGAAAGGCAACCATCTTTCATTCTATAGCGCGTATTGGTAAGTGGCAGTTGAAGGCATTACGCCGAATTTTGTTCCAGCACGGAACCGTTGGTATGCCTTTTTATCAGGTGCCGTTCGCCATGTTTATTGCCAGTGTTTACGGGTTTCTTTTTTTCATGGGCGACATTGCGACCCGCCTTTTCCCTGCCCGCATGAAAGCCTCCCTGCACATCTAGCAAATTAGTATTTTTTCTGTGATGCAAAGCTCAGAAATTTTTCGGGTCCAATGCGCATAGCAGCCCCGGTAGGGCAGGCACGAACGCAGGCAGGGCCAGAACTGAGTTCTTTACACATATCGCATTTCACGGCTTTTTTGGGCATGTTTTTATCCTTCGTCTGTTTTTCCATGCCCGGTTCAGTGCCAATGCCCAACAACATCCAAAGCGACAGACTAGGTTTGCTGCGTTCAGGATTTATCGGTGCCATTTGAATCACGCCGTAGGGGCAGTTCTGTTCGCAGTTGCCACAACCAATGCAGGTGTCGCTAATAAATACCTCGCCATTGTCTGAGCGATGAATCGCGTTCGGCGGGCAATCTTTCATGCAATGTGGGTGCTCGCAGTGACGGCAAGAGGTTGGCACATGAATTTGTGCATAGGTTGGGCCTGCTTCGCGGTTGAGTCGCGAGGTGCCGCCGTGAGTGTCGGAGCAGGCTTTTTCACAGTTATTGCAGCGTACGCAAAGCGCCTCATCAATCAGCAACACATCGCTGGCTTCACCTACGCCTTGCTGCATCAAGAAGCTGATTAAATTACCCGATTCCGGGTTTTGCTCCATTGCCTGGTTGTCGCGCACACGGTCAAGATAAAGTGCATTGAGTTGTCCGCGTAAATCGGCATTACGGGCCAGAATTTCCTGAATACGTTTCGATTCAAGCACAATTGCTTCGCAGGCGACCGCTGCCTTGACCGTAGCACTTCTTGGCGCACCGGAAAGCAAGGCCATTTCACCCACATAATTGCCGGCGGCCACATAGGACAACACAATTTCCTTGCCACCGAGTAAGCGGGAAACAGTGGCCGAGCCGCGTCGTATTAAATACAGGCCATCGGCTTGATCGCCTTCATTAAATAAAGTGGTGCCTGCATCGTATTGTTTGATAATGGCGCTTTGTACTAAATAATCCAGCTCGTCTTCGGGAATGGATGAGGCAATAAAACTTCGTACCGCACGCTTGAGCGATACTTCATCGAGTGTACGTCGAACCGCTTCTACCGATGCCAGCAATTTCAACATTGAACGGCGTGGGGTTTCAATCAAGACGCTGTCTTTGCTGGCAAGTACAGTCGCGGCGCGACGGCGGCCGGAAATTAAACCTAGTTCACCAAAAAAATTTCCAGTGCTCATGCCAAAACATACCGGCGTGCCGTCTCTACCGAGTGCCCGGATTTCTACCTCACCATCGACAATGCAATACAGAGAATTGGTGTAATCATTGCGTTGGAAAATAACATCGCCAGCACTAAAAGTATGAATGGTGCTGTCGAGCAAAAATTCGCGTAGTTGCAATGTAGTCAAGCCGTACAGTAAATGCACGTTACGCTGGATAATCTCGATGGCAGTTTTGACATTCGGTACATTAACCTTGCTGAATTTTTGTTTCAGCAGTGGCTCGTCGGCAGGTTCAACCGGATTGCCGAGAATGTACTCGATAACTTCATAACCTTGATTCATCGCTTGTTTGATCAGCGGATAACCACCTAGCGCACCAATGATGTAAAGACCCGGCACGTTGGATTCATAATGCTCTGTCAACTCTGGGACAGCGCCTGCGTCCTTGTTCGGAAAATGCACGCCGAAGCTTTCAACCAATTTTCGTGGTGGGTTTGCACCAAGCCGCGCAATACTCCGGTGGCAGGAAATAGATTCTTCGCCATTGGCGGTTTTGGCGAAAAATTCCATTTTGAATTCGCCGTATTTTTCTTCCACGCGATTAACGCTGGTGCTAACCCGGGTTTCCATCTTGCCTTCATTTACCGCAGCATTTAGCAAGCTCAAGTTCCCTTCCTTGCAGCGATTAAATTCTTCGTTACGGTTTACCAGAATTACGCGATTACGTTTCATCAAGGCAATGGCGTTTTCAATCGCAGCATCGCCGGCACCAACAATAATGATGGTCTCACCGGCATATTCTTCAGGGTCGTCAAGTTGATACTGCACATTGGGCAGGTCTTCACCTTTCGCGCCAAGTTTGCGTAAATTGCCCTGCAAGCCAATGGCGAGCACGATGGTTTCTGCGAAAATTTTTTCTCCATCGCCTAGCATTAGCGAAAAATCGCCACGGTTGCCGGAAATGGTGCTGACACTGGCATTGAATCGAATATTGATACCATACTTGGTAATTTCTTGATCCCAAGTGCTTAGAATTTTTTCACGCGTGCCAGCTGAAAAACTCATCGGGCTTCGCAAAGGCAGAATTTCCGGCTCTGCCATCACATGCTTGCCTTTCTGGTATTTATAAATCGTATTGGCAGGCTGTTTTTCCGCTTCCAGAAGAATATGCGAAACGCCAAGTTCGGCCGCGTGTGCAGCGGCAGATAGTCCGCTGGGGCCGGAACCGACGATAGCTATTTTGAATTTTTCTGTCATAAACGGTCTCCGAAAAAACTCAAGCTATTATTCATTGCGCCAGCAAAACATTTTTAAATTCACGCAAGCGTTGCTGAAACTCGGCCGGACGATACTTTTCGTCATTCGACAGCGAGGCGTAAAGTTTCTGTAAAGCTGCATTCACCGGTTTTACCGATTTAATCATGCCGCGTTTATTCATGAAATTTACCACGCTGCCAATGGCCATTACCGCCTGTTCGGCCCCGGCGTAATCCCGATAATAGCCATTCAGTCCATCGTCAATCAGGCTGAGGGCAATCCCACGCAAGGCAGATTCTGAAAAAGAATAATTTTCGATGCGATTAGCCACTTCAAGCGAAAGCCGTTGCATCTCAGCGGCCTCAGCCATGGCATCGCCTTGGCCCGCCACGGCACGGTGCAACTTGCCGCCTTGTGCCGTGACGCGCGCGCCGAGTTGGGGATCCATTTGTTTGGCAATGGCCCGCATCATCAACATGCCGGAGTCGTTCAGGCGTGCTAATCCGGTGCCAGGACTTGCGCCGAATGCCGTGGTTGGTTTCCAGCGTTGTTCCGACATGGGGCGATGGCAGGCATGGCAGTCAAACAAGACCAATTCGGGAAATAAGCCGTCACGACCGCGTTTGGGGTCACGCAAAATATCCATGGTTTCCGCAACCGCCAGTGATTGGCCAATCGCCCATACTTTGACGCCATCCCAGACTTGTTTTCGTTTTTCATAGTCTTTGTCGATACGCACATGAGCAGGAGAAATCGTCGAAAAAGTTTCCAATTCAAAGCTCATGCGCGGATGACCGGCGCCCATTAAGCGGTGGCTAACAAATTTATCCTTATTGCCGAAGTGGCAAGAAAGGCAAAGCTGGGCGCGTTCCATTGGTTTGCTGGTCGGGTACAAGCCTTGCTGAATATTGCTGGCATGCGTAGCACGAGGTTCCACGTGCGAGCTCAGCCAGCGAGCCGCCGGGCCATGACAGGCTTCACAAGTGACGCCATCAGATAATTTAAAGCGTTCACCGCGCTTAACTTCCGGGACATTGTGTGCATGGCAGTCTAAACATAATTTAGACTTCTGTGGTGGTGCGCTTAAGCCAAATTTTCTTGCGATGCTTTGTGATTTTTCATTCAACAAAACATCATAGGCGCGTGCGTGCTTATCAAAACGCGACCAAGTCACATATTCGTTTTGCAAGATATTGGAGTCTTTCCATTCGGTGATGGAGCCGTGGCATAGGCTGCTGGCACAGTTCACGACACCGACAGAAGCGTCTTTCGAGTGATAGGGCAGACCCGGTTTGTTTTGTGCAAACACGCTGCTACTTACGAAAAGACACAGCAGCAAAGATAATCGAAGTATTGGGGCGTTCATCGTGACGAGCTCGCTTTTTTGTGTGTGGCAGCTTTTGATGAGGTCACTTCATCACTCACAAACCAGGGTGTGCCATCGGGATTTAAATAGAACTTACGCATTTCTTCGGCACTGAGCGGGCGTGAACCAATGCGGCCAAACACTGCGATTTGTCCGCCGGTTTCATCGACGGCACGATCACGGTCGAGACCTTTTGCTAACGTGAGTGCGGCGGATTTCGTTTTTCGCCAGGCAATCAAATACGGTTTTGGTTCCGGTGAGAAGCCATAGAACTTCGGTTGAGTATCCGGTGCCGTCAGTTGCAATACTTTCATGCCGTTGTTGCCGTCGGCCACGTAGGCAAACAGGGACGCATTGGTCGAACCAACCACAACATCGCGCGCGTCATTCAAACGTCCATCGGCGTTAAACATTTGATAGAGAGCAGGCTGTTCGGGTTTTTCGATATCAATAATCGCTAATCCCTCCTTGCCATTGGCGACATAGGCATAAGTACGCGCCAGATAAATACCGTTGGCATTCGCCAATGCCACCGTTGCATTGGATATCAGGCGTGGTTTCGCGGTGTTGGTGATATCGGCCACCTTCAAACTGGTGTCATCGGTTACAAACAAATAGCGGAACTGCAGCGCGGTACGCCGGGCGTTTTTTATCGGAATAATTGAAGCGATTTTCGGTTTCAACGGGTCATCGACATCGACAATGACGATGCCCGCATCGGCAGCGATATAAAGATAATGCCCACCTATCGTGATGTGTCGTGCGCCTTGCAAGATATTATTTTCGTTCCAGGTAAGGCTGCGCTTGAGGAAATTATTGCGCGGTTCGCCATCTGCCAGCGTGTCGACATTGACCAGAATCAGGCCTTCTCGTGTATCGGTAATGAAGGCGTAGTGGTAAATCGGATGGAACGCTTGCTCCTGATTAGTCACACGCATCAATTCGCCCTGATTACGGAGAGGGGCGATTGATTGATTGGTCGGCAATGCCACACAACTGGCATTCTGGCTGCCGACGCGGCTGCTTTGACCCAGCGGTGAAAAAGGTGCACTAATGATTTTTTGCGATACCCCTTTGTTGGCAATCGAAGCAACATCGTAAACTCGCATGCCGCCTGCGCCTTCCGAGGCAAAAAGATATTCGCCGCGCAGCATCAGACATTTTGCCTCGCCTTGCGTCGCATGCTTATGTTCGGTTTGCAGCTCACCTTTGCGCTGTTGGTGATCGCGAAACCAATCCGGATAAGCGTAACGTTGCAAATAACTGCCAAGTACAGCCTGCGGTTCGTCCCATTCGGTGACCTGTACGGCGGAAATGTTTTTCTCTTCACCAAGCCAGGCGTTGTAGCCAATGAAGTTGACGAAGTTGGTGCCCTGCAAAAGTAATTGCGCCATGATCGCGTTGTTATCGTTTTTTTGCGATAAGTGGCAATCGGTGCAGGTTTTTGTTTCAGTCTTTCTTTCGGTGTGTGGGTAGTGTGGTGCAAAGGCCTGACTGGAAAAACCACTGGCCGCAATCGGTGGCTGCTGGATGTAGATCTTTTCGCGATTGATATTGGTAGAAGATAAAACCAATGCCGAGCTAGAACGGACAGGCGTAATTTTCGAGCCGCTCACCGTGCCGCTTCTGCCGAGCATGAAAATATCATCGCGCACGACTTGCGGATTATAAGTCGCGAAGTTTCGCGTCTCGCCACCTTCATAATGCAGACGCTCGGTCTTGGCATTGGCTTCGATCGGTAAATGACAACCCGAGCAACTCGTGGTCCAGGAAGAATGGCAGGAATGGCAGGACATTTTTTCATCGTCATGGGCATATTCCGATGATGAGATACCCGTGCCCCAGGCTTGCGAATTACGTCCTGCAGAACCCGCGCTCATAGTCTTTGCCCGTGCGGCTTTGGCGTTGTAATCACGGTTGCCGGGCGTAATGCTGTCTTTAACAAGCGACATTTTCCACTCAAGCTCGGGATTTAATGCTGAGCGCTGATACAGGCTGCCCTCGCGCCATTCAAAACGTTTGCGCCCGTCTGCCGTGCGCAATAGTTTCAAGTCTCTGCCGCCGGGCGATGCGGCCGGGCCTGAGGTAAACAAAGTCGGATATTTTTTACTGCCGCCATGGCAATCGACACAAGTCACTTCAATAGCAGCGGCCACTTCACCATAAATGTGTCCATTACCGTGATTGTCCTGCTCGAAATGACAATCGACGCAATGCATGCCGACATCCATATGCACCGAACTCAGGTGCACCGATTTTTTCATCTTGTCAGGATCGTCGTCATTTATTGCGCCACCGTCTTTGTCGAGTAGGGTACCTTTACGATCACGCTTGAACACGGCACGGAAATTCCAGCCGTGGCCGTGGTAATCAGCGAACTGGGTATCTTTCAGTTTCGGATTCAATTTGGAAACATCAGCCAGAAATTCCGGATCACTCCATTTTCCGCGAACTGCTGCACCTTCCGGGTTGCGATTGAGAATTTCACGAATCTCGCTGGCAGTCGGGTACTTTTGTTTTTCCGGCCACATAAACGCAGCATCGGATTCGTAGTCCCACATGGTGTTGCCGTAAAAGCTATTTACGAAAACATTCGGCTGATGCATATGGCAAACCATGCATTGCGAAGATGGAATAGCACGGGTGAATTGATGTTTCAGCGGATGACCGGAACTGGTTTTTGAAATCGTCGGATCACTGGTTTGCGATTGCCCGCGATTACCAAACGCGGCGTAAGGTCCCGAGTGTTTTGGATCACGATCATTGGCGTAAACGCTATGGCAAGCAGTGCAACCGGACGAACGATAATCGCCGGGCTGATCATTGGTGCCGAGGAACCAGAGATGAGGATCGTTCAAACGGGTTTTGGTGATGTTGATGACTGGAACTGCAATACGGCTGCCGGTACCGGGACCACGATTGGATTGCTTGAGGTCGGGTCGGCCTGGCTCGTCGAGTCTTTGCAATTGCCCGGTATTGTTTGGCAAACCGATTTCCGGAAATTGTGAATTAATCACGCGACCGCCGCGTTCAAACACGCGAAAAATATCGGCAGGTGGAACTGTTTCCCACGCGGGCAATGGCGAGAGACCGGGTAAAATCCCCATCGCTGTCATTTCAGGTGTTACCGGCACCGGATTTTTGATAAAGGCCGGTTGGCTGTCGGCCGTGTAAGCTTCACCCAAGATGTAGCGCTTGAATGGCAGTATGCCGTTGTTATACGAGGCCCCGCCCCAGAGCATTGCACTACTCGACATCAGACTGCGTTCGTTGGCCTGGATAATGGGCAAATGACAGGCGCCGCACGCTTGTCTGGCCACCCGCAAATCACCGGGATTGATGAAACGGATAAACTCCGGCGCTTCACGATTGAGCAAGGTATAAGTGCGTGGTGGGTTCGCAGACGATGGATATTTCCATTTGAGCGGATAGCGCGAGGGGATATGCGCCTTAGCCATTGCTAATTGATATTTGCCAGAATGTGCAGTGGCATAGACCGAATCATCGGACTTTTTGATGGTGGCATCGCCGCCATGGCAATCGGTGCAGCCGAGAATGACAGCAGGGTTGCTGTGCATCGTATTGTGGTCACTGCTGGTGTGACAGCTGGTGCAGCCGGAAGATTTTTCAAGAGCCAGTTTCAGACTTTGCTTTTGAGGAGCCGCTGGCTGTGTAATGTATTCATGTGCGACAGCCTTGGTTTCTTCCGAAGCGATCACTAACATGGCGCCAATCAGTAACGACGCGGCAATGAAAATCAATACAAGGCGGACGATAATGGTGCGCATCAGAAGCTCATTAATAAGTTCAACAGCAGGGAATATTGGGTCTTGCCATCATCGGCATTGTAGAGTTGCTTGAAACCCTTGCCTGGCAGTAACGCCGCCATGGAAGCATTCAACACAATGTTTTGTGTCATGTAGGGGCGATACTGCAGTGCGGCGGAAATATCGATGCCGATGTCGGTGTCGATCCTGCCCTGATTGCGTAACACTTCAAGTGATGATGTATCGACAAAATCGAGTTTTGAAATATTGCCGATGACTCGCAGCTGCGGCGTGATATCGAAATCGGCACCGAAGCCAAGCAAAGTCAAACCGGGATTAACGAAATTCGATTGACCTTGTTCTTTTGAAGAGCGCAGGCTCGCTAATAATCCGTTGCGGCCGGACAACACCACGTTACCACCACCAATTAGCGGTACTGCCTGGCGAATCCAGAAGCTGGTGTCGGCGCCAGCAATTTGCGGATTTTCCATAATCGCATCAAAGCCGGTTTCCCTGTCATCGAACGGATCTTTGTCGCCAGTGGCTGCAATGGCCGTGGCACGAATTCGCATCCAGCTGAAATCACGCGATAGCTCTACTGCAGCGAATCCGGCTTCAATCTGCGTGCCTTGTTGTGCCAACGGATGGTAATTATCCCGACCGATTGCGACATAAAACGACGTGCTTAAGTTCCAGCGACCAAAATGGCCATCGCCACTCGCACCGAGGTAAGTCACGCGATAATCGTGGCCACGGGTATCGCCCATGACGGCCGGGCGCTCGAGAAATCCGTTGTTGTTGTAGTAAGTCTGGTCGCCTTCGCGATTGATGTTGTGCATCAGACTCAATTGCAGGGTATGGCCAGGAACCGGAAAATCCTGGCGGAACACATTGAACATCAGGGTGTCGTCACGACGCAGCGCCTGGGTAATATCATTCAATCCGCTATTGGTGTCTTTTTCGATACGGCGAAACCAGGCCGCATTATATTGCCAGCGATTATTGTCACGGGTTCCGAAAAGACGTACACCAAGCGCGTTGTCTTGAAAAACAAAGCCGCGAAAATCGGAAATAAAAGGCTGGATACCGACGCGCAAGCTATCGAAATCATAATTGTCCGACACATTGCGTAAATGCTTATCGAAAAATAATTCCTGTATGGCCATATGACTGTCGTTGCGAATTTTGCCACGACGCGGATCGATGTTTATCGCACGTACTTCTTCCACCTGGGTGCGGTTTGCATTGAGTGCGGCAACGAGACGAAATTCGTAATCCGGCGGTTTGAAAGTCGTGTCGCCCTTGATGATGGCGGCAGAAAAAATGACATTTTGATTCAAGGTCGATTGCCGGCCCTGGCCGAAAATATCGATGGCACCCGCTCCGCCACTGGACTGCGCGCCAACGGCGGTGGGCAGTTGGCGTGCTTCGATCAAGCTGTCGGAAATTGCACCCAGATTTAAAAACCAGTCCTCACCCCATTTTTTGAATGGTTCAAAAGGTTTGTCGGCTTTCAAAACATTCTGGTTGTAGGGGTCCCAGTTATTTTGTTTGATACCCAGACCTTCCATAATGCGCCAACGATCGGGTACCGGCAGGCTCTCGCGCCTTACTTCTGCAGTCGGAGGTGCAACTTTGTTTGGGTCAATGGGAGGCAGCTCGTATTTCAGCGGCTTGCCTTGAGGGCGCCGCAGTTCTATTTCATCAGGCTGCTTTTCATCGTTTTGTTTTTCCTGCGATGAATCCAATGCTGCGACTTCTTCCGCAAACAAGTCTGTCGCATGCAGACTGCCTAGCAGCGCAGTCACCAGCAATAATCGTTGGCAGATGATTCGTTTTATCATCAGAGCCCCATACACACATTTTGTACTGATGAATTATTGAAGGGCGTTTGTGGACATTGCACATAACGAAGTCGGGTGCCGGTGCCCGTCGGCACCAGCGTGTCGGCACGAATACTGGCAGGAGCATTGGCAATGCCGGTAGCAAGAATCTGGCCGGCATTCGCCAGGCCAAGAAAAGCTATCATGTCGTCCTGATCAACCCCATCGCCGGAAACGCCGATGGCACCGACCAGTTGATTGCCACGATAAATCGGTACCGAGCCCGGAAATAGTTGTATGCCGTTACGCAATTTATTCAAGCCGGTGCAACCCACGATAGGAGAGCCGACCGCAGAAGCAATTAGATTGTTGTAACTCAAATCCAGCTGTAGCCCTTGCTGGAACGGGCTCCAGCCGGAAATCGGTTTTGACAAAGGCCCAGCAGGCGCACCAGCAATACCATCAGGGAAATAGGGGCGGGCAATATTGCCGATTGCGCGATTGCTGTAGGCAATGCCATTGCTCAGGCTTGACGGATTGTTCAGAAAGCTTTGCAGTTGCGTGACATAGCTTGAAATGGAAGAGCTACTGACCGGCACCAGATAATGGGCAGCGGGAAGCGAATTTAATTCTGCGGCCGCATTGATGTTAGAGAAAAATGCCGCCGTGCGAGCTTTTTGCAACGCGACATCGATACCGAATATCGGTGCATCGGGCGTACGAACGAGACCCAATACTTCACCTTGGGTATCGACAACGGTAATGCTCACTTGCGCCGCAGAACCGGTAGGACGACGAATTTGTGCGCGTGCGCGATTGGCAACATCTAACGCACTGCTAAGAATTTGATTGACTTCGCTAGCTGCCAACAAGCTGTCGGTGCCGCCGATCACCGGGTAGCGATTCACATTGAATGCGTCCACTAAAATATAGGCATTCAAACTGGCAAAACTTCCGGTGTCGGGTCGGATTCCTGACATTGCGCTGCCGTAACCGGTGCCTGCCGTGTTCGTCGCAGTCGCATAACCTGCAACGGCAATTGGGCTGCCTGGCAGGGAAGCAAATGCAGCGGCGGCCGCGGGATTTGAAATTAGGGATTCTGAATCTGTGTAACGCAGAGTGCGGCCATCTGCCGTTATGCGATTGGCACGAATATCGGTCGGCGCAGAAAAACCGGAAGTGCCTGCAACCGCAACCAACTCATCGTTATCAATATCAAAGTTTTGAATATTCAAATCGAGTGAATAGTCGGCATCACTAATCACGCCGATACCACCTACAACAAAGCCATTTTTGTAAAGCGGCAAACCACCGGCATCGGCTGACAACCCCAATGGCGAGCGCTTGGGCCCGAAGTTGCCATCGACTTGTCGCGACATTAAATCCGAACACGAAAACTGTGAGAACTGCACACCAAACAAGGGACCGGAAGCTGAAGAAATTTCGCCCGGATTGAAGTTTTGCTGAATAATCTGGCTGGCCGTACGCGTGCTGAAAGCGTTGCCACTGCTGGAGAGGTAAGCCCCGGTAATGGCTTTGGAAATCGCCGCAAAACCATCCGGCAAAATTGAAATGCCCTCAAGACCGCCCGTTACAGTGCGACCACTACGAATAGTGAAAGTAGAGCTCGCCCCGGTCATACGGAATACACCCAGTACATTCCCGACTCGGTCCACCACGGCAATCGTGCCGCGTACATTGCGTGCTTGTGCTTCACCCACCGCCTGACTGATTATTTTTTCGACATCGGCAATGCTCAGAAATTCCGAAGCACTGGGAGGCGGCGGCGCCGCAGGTATCTTGATCGGCTTCGAAGTGCTTGGCAGCGACGTGTAGCCGCAACGCTTGGGAGAGCCATCGGGATTCACACTTGCCAGACAATTCACTGCCGCCGTTGAAGCGACTGAAGCGACGGCGACAGGTCTCTCGTTTCGTTGCAACCAAAGTGTGCCGAACAATATTCCGGTGGAAGCGGAAAGCAAAACAAGACGATTTACAAGCAAGCGATTCATGGCGATCCTCCTGTTTTAATCATGATCCCGGTGTGTGCGGTCTGTTTTTTTCCGGAAGACAGGTTTTGATGCGTTGGCAAATGGAAACCATGGCAGGATTCGCAAGTGCTGGTCACCTTGTTGCGAACCGGTTTTGCGCCGCCATGGCAGGTTCGGCAGGTAGCAATATCCGGAATGCTGATGTCTTTACTGTTCGCAGAATTTACAGTGTTGTGGCAAGTGGCGCATGCGCTGTTTGAATGTTGCTTGTGGGCGAAAGTATTTTTCGGTAACCAGTGTTGCGTGATCGCCACCGGCGTAATTTTCCAAGGTGCTTGTAGATCGTTTTCTGTGCGCGTTACTTCGTGGCAGGTGTTACAAACCCTAACTTCAAATAAATCGGTTGCGATTGCATTGGCTTTTTGTTTGGCCCAGAGATCGGCTCGCGTACGTGCTGCCTTGGCTTCGATTTTTTCAGGACGACGCAACAATCCATCGATGGTAGCAACATCAATTGGCGCTTCACCGATGCTCTGGCTGCCATAAAACTCCCGCAATGTCGTCATCACGGTCGCTACTTCACCATGCGGAACCTGACGGGTCGTGACTGCCGGCTCGAATTCAAGCCGATGACAGCTTGAGCAGTGCGATTCCATCGAAATTTGCTTGAAACGGACACCAGCTTCATCTGGCGTATGGCAGTTACTACATTGCAACGTGGTAAGGCCATCAGGGCTATTGACGCCTTTCGCAGACAAATGCACGTCGTGCGGGAATATCAATCCGGAATTTTCTTCTAGTTCGGTTTTGCTGTCTTGTTCGATACGCCGAACATCACTGATTGAAGGGCCTGTCTTGATTGATAGCTTGAAAGCCGGATGGTCGCTGGAAAAATCATGGATGTCGTTCAGAACGATTTCCGGATGAGTTGATTTACGGGTTTTCAGATCGCTATGGCAGTCTATACAAAGCGCCGGATTGCGAAGTGCAATGGCATGGCTTTCTTTATGTTCGAGATGGCAGCTGGTGCAACGGGTTTCACCAAATAGGCTTGCTTGCACGGCCTTGTTTGCGACATGGTCATTGATATCCTTGTGGCAACTAGTACAGGCCTGATCCTCGACCTGGACAAAGGGTTTGCTGTGGCATTGCTTGCAATCTTGGGCGAACGCTTGGTGGCTGGCGGAAATAGGACCCGGATTCCAGGCCTCGTCGAGTGTAATAGGCAGCTTGTCGGCGACAGTGACTAGCTCTGGTTTGATGGCATTAAGAACCGGCAATATTAAAAATGCCAGCGTAATCAATGCAGCCAAGATCAAGGCAATCGACCGTTTTGACAGGCCGGTTTGAGTAAGACTTGTTCTTGAACGCTTCTTTAATTCAGTCGTGTCATCTGGCAAAGGAGAAACCAATTCATAGCTGAGCACAAGGTCGTTTTCATTATCTTTTTCTTCGATAATAAATTGATATGGACCGATTAAAATACGGCTACCTACGCGCAGTGCCTCACGCTTTCTAAATTCGCCATTAAAATTTAATAGCTCATCGGTACTTTCCAGATAAAGTCTGCCATCATCGGCATATTCAATGGTAGCGTGATGCAAATTGATGCGCGGATCGGACAAATGCAAAATGCAATTTGCGCCACGGCCTATTCGTAAATTATCCCCTGTGATTTCCCGCTGTTCGTGGATGGCTTGACCACGACTATTGCGAGTGACGACTATGAGTTTGCAGGAAATCATCTTTGTCTCACCAGTAAAAGAATACTGAGACGACATGCGCGATCAACGCCGCGAGCATTGCAATGGAAAGCGGTACATGAAAATAAAGCCAGATTTCGAGTCGTGCACGAAACATCACGTCTTCGCGCGCTTGGGTCACCAGAGCCTGTTTTTTCAAAGTCAAAAAATACAGCTCACGATTTGCCTTGGCTTGTTCGTCCTTCAACTGTGATCCGATACTCTGAATTTTCTCCAGTGCCAGCGAGGTCGGGCAATTCTTCTGTCGGCCACTGAGTTGCTGGAAAAAGCTACCGCCGATTCTGGTTTGTTGGCTGCCATTCAGAACAATACGATTGATTTCGTCTGGCAATTGCAAGGCAACTCGCCGAGCTTCCCGATCAAGGTCAGCAATTTTCATGAATAAGCTTTCAAGCGTCTCTTCTCCCATTTTCTCGGTCATCATTCTGGGAAAGCGCAAATAAGCGTACACGCCATAAAAGCCGCTAAAAATGACAATCATCATCAGAACATAAGCCAGACTGTGAATATTCCAGCCTAGTTCGAAGCCCGTGTGCAGGGTGACGATAATGATCAAAAGCACACCCAGATAGACATGTGCCGACAGCCATGACTTCAAGTCAATAGCAGAAGATTTGTATTGCCGCTTACGGACACCAAACCACAATAGAAAAAAAATAATGGCGGCGCCTGCTGTTCCGAGGGTGTAACCCAGCCAGGTGCCTCCGTAGTGACCGATAGCGGGCTTCGAGAAGAGATACGTGATTATCGCCAAGGCAGCAAGGAAAGCGCTGATCTTGAGGTAGCGATAGTTGTCGTATTCGAGAAACGTGCTGCGTTGCATTCCCCAATGCCCCAGTGTTCGAGTCGAACTATTTCACTGTGACGAAGGTACCACTAAAGACGGTTCTGCGTAAGATAGCGAAGCTAAACCTGCGTTGTTTTGTGCATGCCGACAGGCGGGGCCTGTCGGAATGATGTTGGAGTAGTGCAGTGGCAGTGTAGGCAGGCTTAGTGTGGGCATAATAAATACTACGACCTGTTTATGCCGGTTACCGGCTATGCATCCATGTGTAATATTAAGCTTGGCACGTACTTGTGATTTTATGCAGCGAAAGGCGCGGTGAATTCAGTAGGTAAAAATATGCAAGTCATTCAGACAGCACGCTTGAATCTGCGCTGGTTAACAGATAGCGATGCCGAATTTATTCTCGACCTGCTTAACCAAGCTTCATGGCTGGAGTTTATTGGTGATCGCGGGGTTCGTAATTTGGACGATGCCCGTGCCTACATAAACAATGGGCCCTTGGCGATGATCAAACAACATGGTTTTGGTTTGTACCTGACTGAAATAAAATCAAACAAGACACCGATTGGCCTATGCGGTTTGCTTAAGCGTGAAACTCTAGAGGATGTAGATATTGGTTTTGCATTTCATCCCGATTTTTGGGGTCAGGGTTATGCAAAGGAAGCGGCCTCGGCCTGTACCGATTATGCCTGCGGTCCTCTGGGTCTTCAGCGTCTGGTTGCCATCACACTGCCGACCAATCAAGCTGCCATTGCATTACTCAAAGCCATCGGCATGCAGTATGAAAATGAAATAAGCTTGGGCGATAGCGATGAAGTATTGCAGCTATATACTAGGCAGGTGCCAGTGTCGTAGCGTAAGCGTTTCCCGCTGAATTACATTTACAGAGCCGTATTAAGCCCGCCCTGCGACATGTTCCCCAAGAGAACCCCATGCTCACACGCGACATCGAAACGTTTTTTAGTTTTGCAAAAACATGCGAAGCACAGAATCCTGCTTGCGCCAAAGCCGTGTATCTGGTCACGCCTGAAGGTTTTTCGCTAGCAACGCAATCAGCGCAAGATAATGTGTATATGGATTTAAAAAAATCTGTACAGATCGATTTGACATTGGCGCAACATCGTAATCTTGCTCATGCCATATCAAAATTCACGTCCGCAGTTACTTTTTCGGGCCGAGTGGAAACGCCCGATGCAGTATTTCCCAATAATGTATTGGCGACAATAAATAAAAAAATTATTCTTGGTCATATGCGACATCCAGTACGCCAAGCGGAAGCGGGACGCTCCGATATACTTGGTTTTTTTCAGCAAGTACTCGGCTATGAATTAATCGATTTGCGAAAACAGCCCGGCATTTGCGAATTGACTGGTTCCCTGATTATCGATCGAGCACGCAATATTGCTTTTTGCGGTTTAAGCGAACGTTGCGACGAAGTTGGCGCCCAGGCTATGTGCGATGCTTTTGGATTAAAAGCCTGCCTGATATTCGATTTGGCATCCGGTGAATATCACACCAATGTGGTTCTTGCTATTTTGGCGAGTCGTGGCGTTATCATTGCACCGGGCGGTTTTGCCGATGTACGGGTAAGCAATGCGATCGCCGAATTTTATGCACCGAATGCTGTGGTGTTATCGAGCGAGGAAAAAAATGCCTTTGCTGCTAACGCCATCACACTCAGTGAAGATACAGTCTGGATGAGCCAAATGGCGGCCGATAATTTAACGATAGCCAATAAATTGATCTTGAAACAAGCGGGCTTTAATCTGCATACCGTGGATTTGTCTGAAATCGAAAAGGCTGGTGGCTCGTTAAGATGCTGTGTAGGCGAGATTTTTTAAGCATTAGTGACTGAACCAAGCCATCATCAAGACATCACCAATGGACCAAATTCAGATAGGATTCACCCCTAGAGCACCAAACTGCACTCTAATTAATTGGCCAAGTCGGCCTGAGCCCCTAAACTATCGCCATGAAACGCGTATTTGCCCCTATCGTCATTGTGCTATCCGCTTTTATCGCGGCGCCGGTGTCGGCTGACCAGCGCAAAGGCAACGGTAACAATAACGAAGCGCCACCCGCAGAAGCCAAGTCCAGCTTGACTGATTCGGTGCGACGTGTGGAACGCCAAACCGGCGGCGAAGTCTTGAGTGCAGAGCCTATGCAAAGAGACGGCCGCCAAGTAAACCGGGTCAAAGTTCTGACCAACGACGGTCGTGTGCGTGTCATGCAGGTTGATCCGCAACAAGATCGCAACAAGAAAAATCCTCCGCCAGCCCCCCGAAGTCAAAATGCTACGGACAAGGACGGCGGTGACCCAGATCAGTTTTAACCCGGCCCTGAGACGGCCGGATCCCGTCACAGGAGACGCAGATGCGCATATTGCTGGTTGAAGATGAAGCACCACTTCGTGAAACTCTGGCTGCCCGCCTAAAACGCGATGGCTTTGCGGTCGATACTGCAGCCGACGGTGAGGAAGGTTTTTATCACGGTAAAGAAGTGCCTTTCGACATCGCCGTTATTGACTTGGGCTTGCCGAAAATGTCCGGCATGGATTTGGTAAAAAAGTTGCGTGAAGTCGGACAGAAATTTCCGATTCTTATCCTGACCGCACGTTCGAGTTGGCAGGACAAAGTCGAGGGCCTGAAAGCCGGTGCCGACGACTACCTAGTCAAACCTTTTCATGTCGAAGAATTATTGGCGCGAATTAATGCCTTGCTGCGCCGCGCGGCGGGTTGGAGCAAGCCAACTCTGGATTGCGGCCCGGTCCGTCTGGACTTGTCTTCACAAACCATCACCGTCAACGGCCTTGCTGTCGATTTGACCAGTTACGAATATAAAGTGCTGGAATATTTGATGCTGCATGCCGGTGAGCTCGTTTCGAAAGCCGATTTGACTGAGCACATCTATCAGCAGGATTTTGACCGTGATTCCAATGTGCTCGAAGTATTTATCGGACGCCTGCGGAAAAAACTGGACCCCGACGGCGAACTAAAACCGATCGAAACCGTTCGTGGTCGCGGTTATCGTTTTGCCATCCCGCGCAGCGAATAAACACGGATGGCGTGGCGCACGCTTTCACTCAATTCACGGCAATTATTAGCGGCCAGTCTAGGACTGGTCGCTTTTTTAGGCCTGACCGGTTATGCGCTCGACCGTGCTTTCCAGGAGACCGCGCTCAATAATTTACAGCAACGGCTCGACAACTATTCGCGCGCCTACTTGCGCAATAGTGATTTTGATGCGGAAGGTCGTTTTAAATCTCCAGACGCATCGCCACCGGATCCGCGATTTGACCGGCCCGGCAGTGGCCTTTATGCGGTGGCCGTGGGAAATGGGTTCCGTTGGGAATCGGCATCCACTTTAGGCCGAAGTATTCCGGCGCCTAATGCCATCGCACCCGGCGAAGCCATGATCGAAGGCCCGAAAGCTTATAAACAATCCGATGGCAAGGAGTTCAAGTTATATCGTTTGAGTCAAACCACGATTTGGGAAACCGGTTCGGGGGAAATCCAGTTGACGTTTGCTATTTACGAAGACACCTCGACACTGGACAAACAAATTGCCGTCTTCCGGCGCGCACTCTGGAATTATCTTGGCTTGGCCACTGTTTTGTTATTGCTCTTGCAGACACTGGTATTGCGCTGGAGCTTGTTGCCCTTGCGGCAATTAGAAAAAGAATTGAAACAAGTGCAGAGCGGATTAAAGGAGCGACTTACCGGTCAACACCCGCGCGAGCTGGAACCAATTGCCGATAGCTTGAATGCGTTTATTGAAAGCGAACGCAGTGGTCTAGAACAAAGCCGCAACACGCTGTCTGATTTGGCGCATAGCCTGAAAACGCCGCTGGCAGTTTTGCGTACGCGTCTGGATTCCGACGCCACACACGAAAGTCTGCGTAGCGAAGTAAAAGCGCAAACACAGCGCATGGACGAAATTGTGTCGTACCAATTATCTCGCGCCGCCCGCAGTGGCCATGCATTATTTTCCGCGCCCATCGAAATTGAACCGCGCGCATTGGAAATAGTACAAAGCCTGGAAAAAGTTTACAAAAATAAAGGCGTTATTTGCGAATTCGAAATGGATGAAGCATCGCGTTTTTATGGCGAGCTCGGAGATCTGCAAGAATTATTGGGCAATTTGCTGGAAAACGCTTTCAAGTGGGCGAACAGCAAAGTATTGCTAACAGTAAAAGTAGAGCCGGCACCAACCAATCGTAGGCCGGGTGTTTCGTTCTGTGTCGAAGACGATGGCCCCGGCATCGCACCAAAAAATGTTGAACGCATGCTGCAGCGAGGCGTGCGTGGTGATGAACGCGTGCAAGGCCACGGCATTGGTCTGGCAATTGTGCAAGACATCGTGCGTGCCTATCGCGGCGAATTGACTATCGGAAAATCAGAAGAACTCGAAGGCGCCGAAATTTCGATACGGATACCGCCGGTGTTTTGATGCTGTGCCTTTGTAGGAGCGAACCCTGCTTGCGACAAGCTAAGCGGCATCGCAATACCCGGTGGAATTGCCAGAAGCAGGCGGTTCCATCCTACCAAAAACACGTAGGGTGGATCCCACCTGATAAGGTGGTATCCACCAAGCCAAACGAAGTTGTGACGCATGTCTTCATTGCCAACTCGATTGGCATCGCCAAGCACGGTGGAATCGCCAAGAGCAGGCGGTTCCACCCCACCAAAAACACGTAGGGTGGATCCCACC
>Ga0209181_10003689_pt1 | contig 23355 bp, 12 predicted proteins | sample MAT05_FD_187208 | JGI IMG/M metagenome (GOLD analysis project Ga0209181, IMG submission 187208) | Freshwater microbial communities from Lake Fryxell liftoff mats and glacier meltwater in Antarctica - MAT-05 (SPAdes) (version 2) | ecosystem: Environmental > Aquatic > Freshwater > Ice > Liftoff...
TCGGGTTGACATTAATTCCCGACCTCGGAGAGGTCGAACGTTTGTTTCAACGCTATTTTCTGCAAACCTTCGACCTCTCCGAGGTCAGGAAAACATTGAAATGCTACATTTCTACAAACCTCTGACGGCTCCGAGGTCGTATGGAAAAAAGCATTTCAAGGCGGCTGTATAGTTACCCACAGTACAACATCCTCAGCCCAATATCCTCAGTCCAACGTCCCCAATCCAACGTCCTCAGTCCAACGTCCTCAGTCCAACGTCCGGCGTCCCTACCCTACCCCTTCTTCGCCATCTCCAGGAACATCTGATTGGTGGCTTTGCCCCAGTTGGGATGGATGGAAGTAGCCGGTTTGGAAGTTTCAAATTTGGCCGCCGCCGTTTCCATCAGTTTTTTGCCTTTTTCCTTATCGCCGCCCCACTGTGCCGGTGTGAAATAAGCCGTAATGCCTTCCTGCATGTACACACGCGGATTTTCGGCATCGAGCGACTTGGCTTTTTCGAGTTGCAGGCCTGCCAGCGGGCCGTATTTCATGCCGTTCACCATCGGGTTCAGGCGGATGTGCAGGCCCGATACCATACTTTTCAAGACGTAGATTTCCGAGTTGTTCGGGTTCAATGAGTCGGCTTTAGCGATGTATTCATCCGCCTTTTTTGTCAGCGCTTCGTACTTAGTCACGTCCTTGTCCAGGTTGAACACCATCGTCTGGGCGAATGCGACGTAGTAGGCCGGCAACCATTCTTTGGTCTCTTTTTGGGCAATTCGCTCGAAGTTGTTGGACGCCGTCTGCCATTGTTCGGCGGTTTTCAGGGTGTCCGTGCCGGAGAGGGCTTTCTCCATGGCTTTTACGAATTTTTCGTTGGCGGTTTGTGCTTGCACAGCCAGGGCGAACAAGCAGAATGTGATAATAGAAAGTGCTTTTTGCATAGTTATGATTGTTGTTGAGTAAAAAGTGTTGGAGGGTGTTGGAGGTATCAAAAAGTATAGCCTAAGCTGATGCTGGGCAAGAATACCGGCATTCGAGGGCGGTCGCTCTCAAAATAACCGTAGTAATCATAGTGATTTTCCGATGAACTCGGGATGGGCCGTTTGATGCGCTCAAACTCCATTCCTGCGGGCAGTGAGATGTCCAGTACCGCATTTTCCCACTGATATTTTATGCCCGGGCGGGCAAGCAGTTTGAAGGTATGGCCCGGGTAAGTGAGGTATATCTCTCTAAAGGTGCGTAAGTCTACATACCGATCCCAGTATCTTCGAACACCGAGTCGAACCTCCGACCCAATATAAAAAGGGAGTTTTTTTCTGAAAAAACGAAAGTTAAAAACACGCTCGCCGTAAAAGCCCAGATCGAAACTGCCCTTTTGCAGTTCAAAATAAGAGCTTGGCTCTACTCTGCCACGTGGCAAGAGGTGGGCCTGAACGCCCAGATGCCACTTGCCACGAGGCAATATTATTACTGCTCCAATCAGCACTGAACGCAGTTCTATAAAACTGAAATGGTCCTGTAATCCTACCATTAGGGTCAGGCGGGAATGCGAGTAGGAAGGAGGAGCCGCAGAAGTATCTTTCTGTGCCAGAGTAGGATAGCATAAAAATCCGATGAAACAAATCACGCATAAAAAAACCTTGTGCATCATAAGTCAAGGGAGATTGCTTTTTGCATCGTGTGAATGTATCTGTTTCGGAACACGGTTCCGAATGGTTTTATATTACGTTTACGAAACTTTTTGAAGTTTCGTAAACGTATCGCCCAATCAGTATTTCTACAACGGCATCTCCTGTTTATTTTCTTTGTAAATCGTTTGCCCAGCCGCAGAGCGGCGAAGATTTGTAGTAGTTGAGGTAAATTTTCAATTCTGATTATCCAACACCTCCTGCGTCCGGTCCGTCCCCCAACTCAGGAACGCCCCTACGAAGAAAAACTGCTGTGCTGCCGGCGTAATGGCCGTGCGCATGGCACCGTCGGGCGAATACCGGTAGCCGAACACCTGCTGCTGGGGCAGTACGTTGGACACGCCCAGCACAAACACCGTGAACGCCTTGCGGATCATGGTCAGATAGCTCAAATTGACACTCAGGTTCTGATAAGCAGGGGTGCGGTCAGTCAAAAATTCTCCCACCGGGCGATTGGGGTTGTAGAAAGGCCGCCCCGTGGCGTAACTATAGGAAAAACCTGCGCTGGTCCTGATTTTGGAAAAATACTTTTTCAGGACGAGCGTCGCCACATGGTTGGCAGCAAAAGTAGGCTGTACTTCCAACGGGTACCACTGAAAACGCCGCTTGGTGTCGAGCCAGGAATACGACACCCAGTAATCCACGCCGGGCAGCGTCCGCTTGTCGCGGTAAAACAATTCCAGTCCCTGAGCATAGCCTGTGCCGTCGTTGCGCAGCGTTTCAAGGGTCGTCACGAGGTCGCGGTATTTTTTGTAAAAACCCTCTACCCGAAAAGTGCGGTCCTTTTTGATGTACTGGTAGTTCAGGATGTAATGTTCGGCGCGTTGAAAACCGGGGACATCGCCTGCAAACTGGCCCCGCCACCGCAACAGGCTATCGCCTTTCTGGTAAAAATGTCCCCAGGCAAACGACACCTGGTCGCCGTCGCCCAGTTTGTAAGCCAGCGAAACACGGGGCGCCACCCGGGTCTGGTCGAGCAGGTTCGAGTGTTCGCCGCGCAGCCCTACCCGGGCGACCAGGCGGGTGGTGATGTACAGGTCGGTTTCGGTGAAAAGCGCTTCATAGCCGTCGCGAACGTTCGTGCCGCCAAAACGCGTATTTTCAAATTCATCGGTCGAGTGCTGGTACTCTCCTCCGAATCGCAGCGAGGTCAGGCGACCAAAAAACCGGGTCGCCACCGCCCGCACCTGCGCCAGTGAGTTGCGCAACAGGAACGTGTCGGGATTCAGGAACCCGGCGCTGTACGATGTAGCGATGTTGTTCCAGTCGCGGGAGTAGGAAGTGCCGAGGTTCAGTTTCCATTGTTCGCCGAGAAAGCCGACCCAACTGAGGTTGGTGTAGAGGTTGTGGTTTTTGACATCAAAGCCGAACGTGCGGCTATCGGGCGATTTCGTTTCGAAGCCGACACGCCCGCCGTTGTAGTAGCCGTAGAGTTTCAGCAGGCCCGTTTTGCCGGTTTTTTGGCGAAAAAACCCTTCGGTACCGATAAATTCAGGGTTATGGGTGAAATTCGGCTTTTGTTTAATCAAAGAAAAATAAGGCCCGAGGTGGGTGTAGTTGATGTTGGCGCCGATGGCGCGGCCTTTGTCTTTCCAGAGTTTTTGCTGTCCAAAACTCCCACCCACGCACGTTATCCCCAAAGTGCCGGCTGAGCGATCGGGCAAATCCTGGGTGTCCAGAATCAGTGCCGACGACATGCCCTGTCCGTACTGCGCCGAATAGCCGCCCGTGCTGAATACCGTGCCTTTAAACAGGAACGGATTGAATCGCCCCCGTGCCGCGTAGTCGGGGGTACTGGCCGTGAACGGGCTGCGCACTAACATCCCGTCAATGAAGGTCTGCGTTTCGGTTCCTGTGCCGCCGCGCACAAAGAGCCCTTCCTGATCGCCGGTAGAAACCTGTGCGCCCGGCAGTGTTTTCAATGCACCGTACGTATCGCCTCCGGCAGAGGCCGTGGTCACGATGTCGAGCGGCTTGAGTACAGTGACTTTGCGTTCGTCGCTGGCCTCAAAGGAGCCGGCGCTGATGACCACCACTTTTAATTCGTTGTAACTTTCTTTCATCACCGGATTGAACTCGAATACGCCGCTCGTCAGGGTCACTTTTTGGCTGACGGAGTCGTAGCCGATGTAAGTAACTTGCAACACCTGCGGGCCCGTTTCTCCGGTATCAAACTGGAATTTGCCTTCGGCATCGGCGGTCGCGCCGTCGTAGGTGTCGCACAGGTAGATGTTGGCGCCTGTCAGCGGGTCTTTCGATTTGTCGAGGACACGGCCCCGGATGGTGGTTTTTTGGGCAAAAAGAGAAAGGGCAAAAAAGGTAAAAAGAAGAAAGAGGAGATGTTTTTGCATGGTTGTAGATAATTGGCACCCGCTTTTGATGGATCAAAGGTGTCATCTAGTTTACAAAATAAACTAAATAATTCGATAAACTTCATTGGATGGGCGATAGACAAACACAAAACTGCCGGGGCGACGCAGCGTCGTCCCGGCAGTAAGTATAAATTCGTTCTAGTGCCGCGTCCAGCGATTGACGTGTCAATCGGTGTGGCAGATTTTTCCTTCATCCAGGCGTGAGGAGGGCGAAATGCGGGACATTTTAACCGACGAGCAACGCAGAAGAAGGGAAAATATGGCCCCCGACTGATACGTCAATCGCTGGACGCGGCACTAGCGCCGCGTCTACAGAGCAGCGCGCACGTCTACTCCCTCTTCATCCAGGTATTGGCCGATGTTGAAATGCACACCGTCCAGCACTTCTATATTGGTGTGCCAAGGGTGAGTTGTCCAGTCGCTTAAGGCATTGATAACCGTCACTTGCTGGGTACGGGTAAACACCCAGATCACTTTTTCGGTCCCATGCTGGAAAAGGTTGGCTGTTTTGCGATAGATGTATTCCTGTTCGCTCAGGTTTTCCTCCGTTTCTACGTCTGTTTCAATTTCAATGGCTATTTTAGGGGCGAAGCGCAGGTATCGGAAAGTGATGTCGGAGGGCTTTACGACACTTTTATCATAAATAGCAAAATCGAACGAAGGGTTGTTACCCGTTTCCAGGTGGCCGCCTACCTCATTGGTAAAAAGCCAGTAGTGGCTTCGATTGATCTTGCCGAAAAACAAACCTGTCAAATAGGTGCCGATGAGCGATTGGATGCCGCTGCTGCCCATGATTTCTTTGATTGATTTTTTGCCTGACAGGACGTTTTTGTAGCCTTTGTAATAGAAGCGGATGCCGTCAATTTCTTCGCGCACCAGGCGGTCTGGCACGGGCTGCCTTTCCGGCTGGTGCGGGAGAGGTTCAGCAAGTGGCGATAAAGCAATGTCAGTAGCCATAGCAGGGCGAAGTTTTAGGACATGAATGCCCCCTTCGGAAAGACAAATAAGGAACGCGGCACCAATAACTTAGGAACGGGCAAATAATAACTTGTAAATTTGATATGCTTTCTTTTCACCCAGATGACCCATCTTTTTGATTAAATAGCCCCACTATTCGCTCAAAAAGATAGCCCATCTGAGCAAAAACCAATCTATCTGAAACTTACAAGTTATTATTTGCCCGTTCCTTACCTGTTTGCCGATTTTGGCCTAAAATCATGTTGCCTGTTTTCATTTACCTTATACCCCGTATTTTTGAGCGAAACAAAAACAATTGCGCCGATGCGTCCTCTGGCCTTTATCCTGCTTTTTGCACTTTTCGCTCCTTTTTCCCTCCTTGCTCAAAAGCCCATCACGCTGGAAGACATCTGGCAAAACGGCACCTTCTCGGCCAAGGGTGTACCGGGCTTCAATTTTCAGAAGGACGGCGTGCATTACACCAAAATCAATGGCACCACCATCGAGCAGTATGACCTGCGGACCGGTGAAAAATCAGGCGTACTATTCGATGCCACCGAAGTAGCGAGCGCCGACGCCGCGTGGAAAGGCACCTTCGATGGCTATTCGTTCAGTGCCGACGAATCCAAAATCCTGCTCACGGTGGGTACCGAAGGGATTTATCGCTGGAGTACGAAGGCTCACTTTTTTGTGTTCGACCCCAAAACGAAAAAACTCACCGCCCTTTACGACGGTCCCAAACAACGGTACGCGACCCTCTCGCCCGACCATTCCAAGGTGGCCTTTGTCGTCGAAAACGACCTGTATTTCAAAGATTTGTCTTCCGGACAAACCACCCGCGTCACCCGCGACGGCAAGGTGAACGAGATCATCAACGGCGCGTCGGACTGGGTATATGAAGAGGAATTTGAGCTGGTGCGCGCTTTTGAATGGAGTCCCGACGGGCGGCGGCTGGCCTATCTGCGCTTCGACGAGCGCGAGGTGCCGGAGTTCACGATGGAGATGTACCGGGGCGGCACTTACCCCGAGCCGGTCACCTTCAAGTATCCAAAAGTGGGCGAAAAAAATGCGGTTGTCACGGCGCACCTCTACGATCTGACGGTAGGGGTCACCATAAAAGTCAAAGTACCCAACCCCGACGACAAGAGCGACGTTCCGGTGCAGGATGATTATCTCCCGCGCCTTGCGTGGACGCCACAGAACCGCCTATGTCTCACCTGGATGAACCGTCATCAGAATCATCAACGCCTCCTGTTGGCCGATCCCGCTTCCGGCAACTGTACGACCTTGCTGGAAGAAAAAAATAAATATTACCTTGATTTACATGACATTAGGTTTCTATCCGACGGTTCAGGATTTGTGATGCAAAGTGAAAAAAGTGGCTTTAACCACCTTTACCGGTACGATATGACGGGCAAACAGGTGGCCGCCATCACGAAAGGTGATTTCGACGTGACGGCATTTTACGGCCTCGATGAAAAAAATGGCCTCGCCTATTACCAGGCTGCCGCCAAAAACCCGATGCAACGTGAACTCTACTCCGTCAAACTCGACGGCAAAAGCCAGAAAAAAATCAGCAAAGGGGCGGGGATGCACTCCGCTCAGTGGAGCAGCACATTTGATTACTACGTCAATACCTGGTCGTCGCTCAACGCGCCTCCGCAGTACGCCGTACGCGATCGCAAGGGGAAAGAAGTCCGGCAGTTGGAACTCAACCAGTCGTTGGCCGACAAACAGAAAGAATACGGTGCCATTCCGGCGGAATTTTTTGATTTCAAAACCTCGGAAAATGTGTCGCTCAACGGGTTCATGATCAAACCGACCGCGCCGCAGTTTCAGGATCAAAAACTGCCGGTATTGATGTTCGTATACGGCGGCCCAGGTAGTCAGCAAGTGCTCGATCAATGGAAGGGTGCGAACTATTGGTGGTTTCAGATGTTGGCTCAACAAGGCTATGTGGTCGCTTGTGTAGACAATCGGGGCACAGGAGCCCGCGGGGAGGAGTTCAAAAAAATGACCTACCAGCAACTGGGTAATCTGGAGACCAAAGACCAGATCGAAGCAGCGAAATACCTCGGTACGCTGTCTTTTATAGACAAGGACCGGGTCGGCATTTTTGGATGGAGTTATGGTGGTTATATGTCCAGTTTATGTATGCTGAAAGGTAAGGAAGTTTTTAAATCGGGGATCGCGGTGGCGCCCGTCACCAACTGGAAATGGTACGATTCGGTATATACGGAGCGCTATATGCGCACCCACGAAGAGAACGCGGAAGGCTACGAGCAAAACTCCCCGATCAATTTTGCAGATCAACTGGACGGAAATTACCTCCTTGTACACGGTCTGGCCGATGACAACGTTCATTTTCAGCATACGGCTGAGATGTCGAACAAACTGATCGCCGCCAACAAGCAGTTTGATACGATGATCTACCCGAACCGCAACCACGGGATCGGCGGCGGCGCGAGGCTTCACCTCTACACCCTGATGACCAATTTTCTGAATGAGAAACTGAAAGGTCAAACAGGAGATTTGCCGAAGCCGTGAGTATTTATAAAATATCTACTGTATGCATACTGAATCGCTTAAAAGTTAAATGTGGACTTCACCCAAATCGATTGACTTTTTTTATCACCCAATACATTTTAAATTTTAGTTATGAAAAAAACATGGACACTACTTCTCACTACAATGCTCCTGACTTTGTGGTGCACCGGGTTGAGCGCTCAGGTGCTCATCGCCTGCGATGACCAGCAAGGATTCGGCTCGTCGTTCTGTGAACAATCCTGTATCTATTGCGACCTCAACGGGTTTAAAGACTTCACCAATTCCTGGCCCTTCCCCAGCCCAAAAACGATTTGCAAAGGTGGCATCACGCTTAGTAATCCGCGCTGGTATGGATTCATAGCGGGCTCTACCACGCTGATTCTGGATGTGATCCCGATCAAGTGTACGGGAGGCAATGGATTGGTAGCGGCCATTCTCGATGGTTGTAGCAACAGCATCGTCTGCGAACCAGGAGCTGCCGGAGGTGCTGGAACTACTTTAACACTGGTAGCATTTGGCAACTTAATACCGGGCAATCCTTATCAATTAGTAGTGAGCGGATTTAATGCAGATTTCTGCGACTTCGAGCTCAGGGTCAGGACCGGCTCTATGTCACCCCCGCCCATGGGCCCGATCGGCAACATACAAGGTCCGACTGCTATTTGTCCCAAAGCCCAGGCGACCTACTCGGTGCCGCCAGTTGATAACGCTGTCTCTTACACGTGGACGGCACCGGCCGGTTCAAAAATTGACGGCACCAACTCCAATACACGGGTTAAAACAGGTTCAGGTGCCAATTCGATTAATGTCAAATTCGGCACACTCGGCGGCACGATCTGCCTGACTGCCTCCAACCTTTGTGAAGTCCCTCAATCAAAATGTATAACGATCACAAACAAGGCGCTCACGGCGACTACATTGCCTAAACAAACATACTGTTTCGAGGAATTGCCCTATGAGTGGGGAGAAGCGCCTAACACCACCATCAATTTCCCGGGCACTTATAACCTGACATCCTCCGCGTACACTTCTTATCTGGGATGCGACAGTATTGTAAAACAAACAATCGTCGTCAAGCCCCGGAAGCAAAAAACACTGCCGACGACCTATATTTGTGAAGGTGACTGTATCTTTGTAGGCGGCGCACCGTTTTGCACTTCCGGCACCTATCAGGAATTGCTGAGCGCTGCCGACGGCTGCGACAGCACGGTGAATTTTACCGTTGTGCGCATCAACAACAAAGCGGTGGTGCAGAAGGCCGACACCCTGACATGCAGCAAAACATCCGTAAAACTGACCAGCACCGGCTCCACGCCCCGCACCCCGCAGGTCACCTATAACTGGATCAACAGTTCCAGCCAAACCGTGGGTACGACTGACACGGTCACCGTATCGTCCACCGGAATCTACTCCCTCATCGTGATCAGTATCGGCGGCGGCAAAACCTGCCGCGACACCGCCAAGGTGACGGTCGTCGGCTCTACGGCAGTACCGGCTGCCAATGCCGGATCGCCTAAAGTACTCAGTTGTGATGTCAGTCAGGTGCAACTCCAGGGGAGCGGTACTACCGGTCCGCTCATCACTTATTTGTGGACCGCTTCAGACGGCGGCAATATTGTCACCGGCTCCACCACCCTCACTCCTACGGTGAATGCCTCAGGCACTTACACGCTGCGGGTGACCAATACCAGCAACGGCTGTACCGCTGAATCCTTCGTGAGTGTTACGGGTGAATACGCGCCACCGACCGTCAGTGTACAAAGCGGCGAATTCAACTGCGAAGCCACCTCTTTTGCCCTCAACGCCATCACCAACGCCATCAATCCCACTTACACCTGGACAGGTCCCAATGGCTTTACGTCCAGTCTCCCCAGCCCGCTGACCAACGCTGCGGGTGTGTATACCGTGGTGGTCACCACAAGTGCCAATGGTTGTACCGCTTCTGCGACCGCCAGTGTCAACGCCAACACGTCTGTACCGGGCGCGACCGCGACCGGCGCAGGAGTGACTTGTGCAGACACCAGCGCAGTGTTGGGCAGCACTTCAACCGCTCCAAATTCAACTTTCGCCTGGACGGGACCGAATGGTTTTACCTCCAATGTACAGAATCCAACGGTCACCGTACCGGGGGTTTATACCGTAAAAGTCACTGCAACCAATTTCTGCACGGCTACTGCAACCGCATCCATTACGCAAAATACGACAGCACCTGGCGCTACCCTTTCTGTTTCAGGGAACCTGCACTGCAATGCTGCGACCGTCAACCTGATCGTCGCCAGCACTGCCAATCCGCTCAAACTCAATCACGTCTGGACATTGCCCGACAATTCGACCGTGATTACTGGCGCGGTTGCAGTGCTGCCGGCCACTCAGCCGGGCAACTACCGGGTTGTCGTGACAGACAGCCTAAACGGTTGTACCAGCACCGCCGCCATCGTGGTGATACAAAACCCGGTTGTGACAGCCACTGCGACCGTGGGCCAAAATATCGCTTGTTTTGGGGCCAATAATGGCAGTGCCAGTGTTGTTGCGGCTGGTGGAACCGGCAATTTTGCCTACCAGTGGAGCAACAGTGCAGCGACTGCGGCTGTCACGGGCCTGATCGCAGGCACCTACACTGTCACGGTCTACGACGGCAATAACTGTACGACAACGGCTTCGATCGTGATTACGCAACCGACCCAACTGGCGGCCAATGCTTCAGCCACTCCGCAAACCTCCAACGGGTCAGCTGATGGCAGTGCCACCGCTGCGCCTACCGGTGGTACGGCGCCTTATGGTTACCAATGGAGCAACAACGGCACGACTGCAACAATCAATAACCTTTTGCCCGGCTCTTATACCGTGACGGTAACGGATGGCAACAATTGCACGTCCGTACAAACGGTCAATGTCAACTCGTTCAACTGCACGATTCAGGCCGCTGTAAATGAACAAAACGTCACTTGTTTCGGCGCGAACAACGGAACAGCGGCTGTCACAACGACCAATGCTACGCCTCCATTCAACTATCTCTGGAGCAACAACGCTACTACACCCAGCATTTCCGGCCTTGCGCCCGGGCAGTACAGCGTTACGGTAACGGACGGCAGCAATTGCCCGTCCCAGTTGACGTTCGCTATCACGCAGCCCAATGCGCTGAATGTGAATGCTACCAGTACGGATGCCAGCGGCCCGGTCGCTTCTGACGGCACCGCCAGTGCGGGCAGTACCGGCGGCACTCCGGCTTATACGTACAAGTGGAATACCAATGCAACAACGCCCGGCATTACAGGTCTTGCAGCCGGTGTTTACACAGTCACGGTAACGGATGCCAACAATTGTTCGGCTACACAAACCGTCACGGTCTCCTTCATCAATTGTACCCTGGCGACTGCTTTTTCTAATGCCAACCCCACCTGCAACGGGGCTGCGAACGGGGAAGCAACCGTCACGGTCTCCAGCGGTGCAACGCCATTCGTCTACCAATGGAGCAACGAGGCTACCACTCCTAAAATCACCGGACTGGTCGCAGGCACTTATACGGTGACAGTGACAGATGCCAATGGCTGCTCCATCACGGCTGAAACTACGTTGTCACAGCCAGCAGCCTTGTCATTGTCCATCACAGCAACGGTGAATCCGGACTGTCCCAATTCAGTGAACGGTTCCATCACAGCTGCTGCGACAGGCGGCACGGGTACGCTGAGTTATCAGTGGAACAACGGCCAAAAGGATCCAACAGCCATCAATCTTGCGGTGGGTACTTACACCGTGGTCATCACAGACGCGAACAGTTGCTCGACTACACAGACCGCTACATTGACTTCGGTGGATGCGACGCCGCCAGTTATCGTCAATACGGTGCCTGCTACCCTTCCAATCGGACTAAGCGGCACCATTACCGTGACGTTGCAAAACCTGAATGTACAGGTGACGGACAATTGTACCATTGCTACTGGTGGTATCGTCATCGTTCCAACTACGTTCAATTGCAGCCAGATCGGCGTACGTACCGTGACGGTGACTGCGACCGATGCTTCGGGCAATACCTCTACCTCTACCTATTCCGTAACGGTCGTGGACAACCTCGCTCCGATCCTCGGCTGCCCCAACAGCATCACCCGCTGTGCGCCCGATAATACGGTGACTTACCAGGCGCCTACGGTCAGCGACAACTGTATCTTCGGCGGTAGTTTCAACCAGCCTTCCGGACTGCCCAGCGGGGCACAATTCCCGATAGGCCTCACCGTCAATACCTATTCCTATACCGATGCTTCCGCCAATGTCGGCACCTGCTCCTTTGAAGTGACCATCCTTGCTCCGGTAACGGTCACGGTCGTGAATGTAGTCAACGAGATCGGCAACCAAAGCAACGGTTCGATCAATATCATCGTAGGAGGCGGCCTTTCTCCATACACCTTCCAGTGGAAGAAAAACGGAGTGGATATCCCTGGCGCAACTTCCGAAGACCTCACAGGCATCGGGATCGGCAGTTATACAGTGGTCGTTACGGACAATTTTGGCTGCACCTTCACCAGCCCGGCTATTGTAATCGCCACTTCTGGTACGATCGAACCGGAATGGGCTTATGGATTCAGCATTCGTCCCAACCCAACTTCCGGCAACCTGACTGTCACGTTCCCGCAGATCACGCCGACAGACATTCAACTGTTTGCTTACGATCTGACAGGCCGTATGGTCGTGCGCCAGAACTGGACCCCGCGCCAGCAACTCGACCTCGATTTTAGCGAACTGGCAGATGGACTCTACACAGTATTGATCCGGGTGGACGGTGCCAGCCTCGTTCGGAAGATCGTGGTGAGTAAGTAGAAAGTCATTGAGGTCATTGAGTAATTTTTAGCGCGGCGGCGTTTATCCCCTTCCAAAATCGGAATTGGGATAAATGCCGCCGCTTTTTTTTGTGGCATAACCGTTGACTGTTGACTGTTGACTGTTGGCTGTTGACCGTTGACCGTTGACCGTTGACTGTTGACCGTTGGCTGTTGACCGTTGGCTGTTGATTGTTGACTTTTGACCGTTGACTTTTGACTTTTGACCATTGACTTTTGATACACCTAGTGCCACGTCCGGTAGTTGGCGTATGAATCCAGGAGACATGTTTTTCCTTCCTCAAGGCGCGAGGAGGGCGAAATACGGGATATTTCAACCGACGAGCAACGCAGAAGAAGGGGAAATAGGGCGCTGGATTCATACGCCAACTACCGGACGGGGCACTCGTGCTTGGCGACGCATGGTCACCGGTTGAATCAGGCGGGAATTGAAGGGATAATTTCTATTCATTCAAAGTAACTATCCAGCCGACTCGTCCCAGGGGGACGCTATCTTTGTAGAAGCGCCAAAATTGGAGTCCTGCGTACCGTAGGTACGCTATCTACTGTGCGAAATAGCGTACCTACGGCACGCAGGACCGCCCATTCCTCTAATGCTAAGAGGGTAGGAGGCGGCTTTCGCCGCCGTCCCCCCACACCACCGGACGTACGTACTCCGTATCACGGCGGTTTCTCCTAACGTTTTTAACTGTCCATGTAGCATGAACGGCCAAGGTGCTTACCCATTCGGTGCTCGAAGGCTTTATTGGCCACCTTTGCTTCCTGCTCCGATTCCGTCGTTGCATAAAAGTAGAGGCATCAGGTTTGATCCTGGATTTGCGGCCTGCTTTCGCCTTTACGGCACTTCCGGTTGTTGCCTTGCGTTAGAAAATTCAGGCCTTCCCCCGATTTACATCAAGGTACTATGCCCTCTGCTGACTTCTGCACTCACCTCGATTCTCGGACACTCGCGCGTGCCTCCGACATCAGACAGCCTGTGCAGACCTCCCGGGGTAAGCCCTTCCTCTTTCCCACCGTCGCGCTGGATTTACCCCCCTGACCTCCGTATGACTATTGGGCGTCTCGGTGCATGGCCCGATTCCCCGGTCAGACAAGCCTTATATCCAGTTTCTGTGCGTCGCAACAGTAGTTTGCCTATGGCTTCCTTCAGATTCCGCCTCGCGATGGACACCCTTGCCTTCGGCTATAAGATTCCGGTCATAACGGCTCTTAAAGGACTTGAAGAACTATCTTCGCACCTCTTAGAGGTAGGGCATGCCCGGCACACCAAAGATGTTGCTCCGATGGAGCAGGGCGGCTGGATAGTTATCTTTGGTGACACGGCCAGCATTTGTGTCCAAAGTCTAAAGTTTCTTCAAGGCAACAAAAAAACCGCCCTGCAACGTTCGTTGCAGGGCGGTGGTAAAAGGCTCAAAGCCCAAAGGTATCTTTTGAAAAAATACTAGCGCTGAATCACCAACTGTTTGACAGACTGGCCTTTAGAGCAATCTAAACGAAGCATATAGAGTCCGTTGGGTAGGTGGCTAAGGTCTATTTGCTGCTGGCCGGAAGCAGGGTCGCTCACTTGTATCTCTTCTACGATTTGACCAGTTGCATTGATCACACGGATACCTACCCGGTCTTCGTCACTCCAATAGCCGTTTATGTTTACAAAACCGGTCGTAGGATTGGGCCAAAACCGCCATTCGGGCATTTCCTGTATGTCGCTACCTTGCCGGCGAAGGGTGTTTTCCTGGGCAATTTTATCGTCTGTGAGGTCTCGCTCATTGATCCCGTCGAAACCGGAAACCGGGTTATTGACCACCAGCGTGTAATCCTCTGCTTCGCCAAAGCCAGTTGCCTGGCATGGGCCAGTGACCGTTGCGTTGCTCATCACAACCCGCATGCGGTATTCGCCGCCAGGCTGTGTAGCAGACACGGACAGTGTGGCCGACCGGGTACCGGCACCCGTTGCGGTACTTACGCGCTCGAAAGGATGCGCAAAGATGCCGTCGCGGTTCCAGTCTACGTATACTGCCCAGTTCTGAGCGAAAGTTATGGAAGTGGGGAAGCCGGGTTGCAGGGTAATGGTGTTGGCGCTGCCCGCCTGCAAACGCGCTGAATGTTCTGTGTAATTTCGGTAGCCGCTATCATTGTTGCTGAAGTTCGTCATATCATTCAATGTCACCCGACGGATGAAGCCCAGGGCTGCGCTCAGGGTCGGCGAGCAATAGCGGTTGACAAGTCGCACCGTGTAATCTTCTATTTCCCCATGAACACCATTCATACATTCAGCCGGGGTTGTTCCGAAGGCCATGGCAACGCGCAGGGTTGTGTAGCCCGAAGCGACGCCTGCCGGCACGGTGAAAGTTGTCCAGATCAGTTGCGCATTGTTGGCGGAAGCCATCAATTCGCCTGCGTCACTGAAGTCGCCGTCGCGGTTGAGATCTATCCAAACGCGCCAGTTTTCATTGAACGGACCGCCGGCATGCCCCTGCATGGCTAGAATTCCGGTCGGGCTGCCAATGGTGATGGGCACCACTTTTTCACTGAAGTTGCTGTAGGAGGATGCCCCTGAATTATTCGTTTCCGAACCGATTACGACGCTGCGAATCCATTCATAGTTGCCAAGATTTCCAGCGGGTGCGCAGTAATTGTTGTCAATAATGAGGGTATAGTCTTCCACTTCCCCGTTTTGTATCACGCTGCAAGGTGAAGGAACTGGATCTCCGGCAAAACTCATCGCAATCCGCATGCGGGTTGGACCTTGCTTGGCGGTGGCGGGAACCGCGATGGAAGCGATCAGGTATCCGGTGCCGGACCCGGCATCTATCGTTTCGCCGGCATCGTCGAAATCCTGATCCTGGTTGAAGTCAATCCAGATTCTCCAGCGTTCATTATAGGGGTCGCTTGTGAAGCCGGGCAGCAGGCCCAAGGTCATGGTTGTACCTTTCTTGGTTTTAAAATAGGTTGCCTGGGTGAAGTCGCCATAGCCAAAGTTGTTGCCTGAGGTATAGTAAAACCCACCTAAAACACCCTGAATGAATTCGTACTGGGTGCTGTTGCCATCAGCAAAGCAGTATTCATTGGTTGCATAAGGGCGTACCAGACCTACGGCGTACAATGCGTTCCAGCACTGGATGTATTCATTGGAAGTAACCCCGAAAAGACGCTGTGCGGCTTGTAAAGCGCCGAAAGCGGCATCGGTATAAGTCGAGGTTGCGGTGAGGTACTCCGTCTCCAGCAAGTAGGCGATGCGTGCGGTTTTGTCCATACCGATGCCGTGCACCTGGAAATCATGGCCTTTGTCGTTCCTGCCAGCCCGACCTTCCGTCAACAAAAAGAACCAGTGATTCAGGATTCCGCTGTTCATGTGTACCCCTCCGTTGTCCCATGCAATGGTTGGGTCCACCCATAAATCTCCTTTATAGGTATCTGGCTGGGATCTGAGGTTGGGCTCGCTCATGGAGCGAAGCATATTGCCCGGGGCGATGAAGATTTCTTCCCCGATTGCCCAGCGGTTTTTGTTTGGAGCAGCCCAAGCCTCCACACAGGCTCCCCAGATGTCTGAAAAAGCCTCATTCAAGGCTCCGGATTCGCCCTGATATTGCAGGTTGCAGGAATATTGACAAACAGCGTGGCCAAACTCGTGTGCTACGATATCCAAAGTCACCCAGCTGTCATTTACCAGATCGTCGCCAAAGCCAAAACTCAACGCGCTGCCGTTCCAACTTGCATTTTCCCAGTTTCTGATATTGGGCTGAACGACCACTTTTGCCCCGGCACCGTTGAAGCTGTTGCGGCCATGTCGGCTCAGGAAATAGTCGTACGTCATTTCTGTGGCCCAAAGCGCTTCGATGGCGGCGTCGGTTTTAATTGAGTTGCGGTGCTCGGCAGCGGTCCAGTTGTTGTCATTATCCGTGTAGGGAAATGCATCGTCGGGACGGCGTATTTCGATGGAGCCGCCACGGGTTGGATCGGTTAGTTGAAAAGCAAAATAGAAGGGCCAAATGCTGTAATTGGTTGTTTGAATGGTGCGGTTACCCGATTTGCGGGTCGCTGCGGACGCTGGAATAAGTTTGTTGTGCCCATTGCCGTGTTCGTGTTTTTCATTGCAGATGATCGTGTTTCTGGCGACCAGTTGAGCAGTTGTAGCGTCAATATAAATTTTGTCGTGCGAATACGGCTCTATCGCCTCGATTTGAAAGCGGTACACCAGTACCAGCGTTCCGTTCTTGTCGCGATCCGTACTGTTTTCAACAACTTTATAAGTCAATTGCCCTTTGGGCACGGTCGGCACCGCGTCTTTACTTTCTTTTTCGCTGAGTTCCCAGGCATACTTTTGGGCTTTTACAACCTGAAGCGCTTTGTTGAAGGCCGCCGACTCTGACACGGCAGCGGTGGCGGGAAGGTCGGTTTTGACCATCTTTAAATTGCCGTTCATGCTGCTCACCCGACCCTTTTGGCTGTGTATCTTGAATAACCCATCTTCCACAGGCAGGCCGTTCAGGAACTGTTGGTAGGTGTAGTGCACGTTGCCCTGCGCATCGGTGCTGCGGCCTATTTCGCGGAGCGTATAATGTGTATTGGTTTTTAACGCGCTGTTCAGAAAAGCAAGGGCATTCTCAAGCGTGGGCTGGGCGTTTTCAGGATAGGAGATGTGGCGCGGCAAGTCATTGGCATCTCGAACAATTTCCACAGACTTTAGCGGCTCCGGGATAATCTGGCGGTTTTGGGCAATGGAGAGCACCGGAGAAATCAGGCTGAAGATTAGAAGGAATAAAAGGTTGCTAGTGTTGAAATGATGTTTCATGGTTTAAAAAGAATTTGGTTGAATGGTTTGAAAAAACTGCCGGCGAATCACGGATGGCCATCTGTGGTGCTAAACCTAGCAACAATGCATTGTCTCGCTGAAGCATTTTTGTTGCGACAAATGTGGCGGCAATTGTGTAGTCCGTGCAAACACAAGATGAAGGATTAATTCCATTTTAATCCGACAAAGTAGAACTTAGGAACGGTGCTGGAATCCGGCAACTTCTATATTTGAGGCTGATCCCAAAACCGGAGCCCTCCTATACACATGCGCTATTCTGATAAAGTCCTTTTCTTCATTCTCCTGCACGCCAGCCTCTTATCTGCCCAAAACCGCACCCACCTCAATTTTGACCGGGACTAGAAATTTGCGTTCGGCCATGCCCAAAACCCCGAAAAGGATTTCAACTACGGACTCGAAACCGTTTTTTCCAAGTCAGGCGGCGCTTGGAACACCGTGATGGAGCCTCGTTTCAAAGACAGTTTATGGCATTCGGTCAACCTGCCGCACGACTGGGCGGTCGAGTTGCCATTTGTCAACGACCCGGCTTTCAACGTCATGACGCACGGCTGCAAACCGCTCGGCGGCAATTACCCGGCTACGAGCATCGGCTGGTACCGGAAGCATTTTTCGATCGAAAAATCGGCGGAAGGCAAGCGGTTTCAGGTGCAGTTCAGCAAGCTGCAAAACCTGCATTTGGAGGTCAATCAGTCGGGTGTTGTGCGCTATGTGATAAAACTTTACAACCCCATAATCTGGAGCCTGGACGATCCTTACCTCCACAACATTGAGGTGTTGGTGAAAAAAGCAGGCAATGTGGTAGACAGGCAAACCCTCAAACACGGCTTCCGCAGCATCGCCATTCAAACCGACGGTGTGTTTCTAAACGGCAAAAAATTGAAAATTTTGGGCGTCAATTGCCACCAGGATCATGCCGGTGTGGGCAGCGCATTGCCCGATTACTTGCAATACTACCGCATCAAGTTGCTCAAAAACCTCGGCGTAAATGCCTATCGAACCAGCCACCACCCGCCCACACCCGAATTGCTGGATGCCTGCGACAGCCTGGGCATGCTGGTGATGGACGAAACCCGCTTGCTCAACAGCAGCCCGGAATACATGAACCAGTTTGAAAGACTGCTCCGCCGTGACCGCAGCCGCACCTGCGTTTTTATGTGGTCCATTGGCAACGAAGAAGGCTGGATTCATACCACGCCGAACGGCAAACGCATCGCCGAAACCTTTCTGAAAAAACAGCATGAACTCGATCCCACGCGCACCGCGACCTATGCCGCCGACCTGGCCAATGTCTTCAACGGCGTCAATGAGGTCATCCCCGTGCGCAGTTTCAACTACCGCCAGTTTGCCGTCGCCGATTACCACCGCGACCATCCGACGCAGCCCCTGCTCGGCACCGAAATGGGCAGTACCGTCACCACCCGCGGCATTTATGAAAAAGACACCGTGCGCGGCTACGTCCCCGACCAGGACATCACTGCGCCCTGGTGGGCCAGCACGGCGGAAATCTGGTGGATGCTGGCGGCTGAAAACGACTTCTGGCTCGGCGGTTTTGTGTGGACGGGCCTTGATTATCGCGGCGAACCAACGCCCTACATTTGGCCGAACGTCAACTCGCACTTCGGCATCATGGATATGTGCGGGTTTCCCAAAAACATCTACTATTACTATCAGTCCTGGTGGACGGACAAGGACATCCTGCACATTTCACCGCACTGGAACTGGCGGGAAAAACGGGGCCAGCCAGTAGATGTCTGGATCAACTCGAATGCAGAATCGGTGGAGTTGTTTTTGAATGGCAAGACGCTGGGCAAAAAAGACATGCCCCGCAACAAGCACCTGCAATGGTCGGTCCCATTCGAGCCCGGCAAACTGGAAGCCATCGGCTACAAAAAAGGCAAACTCCTGAAAGCCAAAGTGGAAACCACCGGCGTACCCACCGAGATCGTGCTGACACCCCATAAAACGACTTTGCTGGCAGACGGGCAGGACCTGTCGGTGGTCAATGTTTCGGTACTTGACAATGAAGGCCGCGAGGTGCCGAATGCGAGCAACCCGATCGAATTTTTTATCCAAGGTGATGCAAAAATCATCGGCGTCGGCAACGGCAATCCTTCCAGCCATGAACCCGACAAATGTCCCGACGGCGGCTGGCAGCGCAGTCTTTTTAATGGAAAATGCCAGGTCATCATTCAGGCTGGCTTAAAACCAGGTACCATTCATTTCGAAGCGCGGTCGCCGAACCTGTGGAAAGGCGATACGGACATTCACACCGTCGCGCCGGGCAGTGTCGCGCATGTTTCCGTTGATCCGAAATACGTGCTGAAAGGAGTGGCCGCAAGACCCCGACCGGTAGACAAAATGATCGGCGCCGATATTTCTTTTTTGCCCGAACTGGAGGCGAAGAGGCTAAAATTCAAGGAAAATGGCGTAGAAGTAGATGCGATCGAAAGCCTCAAAAAGCACGGCTTCAACTATGTCCGCCTGCGGATTTTCAACGACCCCGCGACCGAAAATGGGTACTCGCCCAAACTCGGATTCTGCGACCTCGAACACACCAAAGCGATGGCGAAACGGGTAAAAGCCGCTGGCATGAAACTACTGCTCGACTTCCATTACAGCGATTACCGGGCCGATCCGGGGAAGCAATTCAAGCCGAAAGCCTGGGAAAACCTGAATTTCGAGCAACTGAAAAAAGCCATGTACGACTACACGTTTGACGTGGTGAATCAATTGAAAGCGCAAGGCACGGTGCCCGACATGGTTCAGGTCGGCAACGAGATCAACCACGGCATCATGTGGCCGGACGGTGCGGTTGCCCACCTCGACAGCCTCGCGCAACTGCTCTGTGCCGGTACCGCCGCCGTCAAAGCCGCAAACCCGAACGCCGTGATGATGCTGCACGTCGCGCTCGGCCGACAAAACGACGAGTCGGTTTTTTTCATCGAAAACATGGTGAAACGCGGCGTTCATTTCGATGTCATCGGCGAATCATACTACCCGAAATGGCATGGTACGCCCGACGACCTGCGCGACAATCTGAACGACCTCGCGCGGCGGTTCGACAAGGATGTGATCGTGGTGGAATATTCTGCGAAAAAAGAGGCGGTCCATCAAATCGCTTTCGATGTGGCGGGCGGACATGGCAAAGGCACCTGTATTTGGGAGCCACTCAGGAACGGGCAAATAATAACTTGTAAGTTTCAGATAGATTGGTTTTTGCGTAACTATCCAGCCGTTCCTAAATACTTATGATTTCGGACCTCGGAGAGGTCAAAGGTTTGTAGAAATGCATCGGGTTGACATTAATTCCCGACCTCGGAGAGGTCGAACGTTTGTTTCAACGCTATTTTCTGCAAACCTTCGACCTCTCCGAGGTCAGGAAAACATTGAAATGCTACATCTCTACAAACCTCTGACCGCTCCGAGGTCGTATGGCAAAAAGCATTTCAAGGCGGCTGTATAGTTACCTCTACGACGAAGGCGACTGCTGGGCTCAGAAGACGTACCCGGGCAGGTATTCACATTTAGATAGTGCAACCATTGCATATTGCCAAGGCGACATTCGCCCCAGTATTCGATGTTTGGAAAGGTTCCTCAAATTTTTTTCAAAAGATGCCTTGTTTGAGGAAGCAACGTTGTGTTTGGGAGAGATTTATCAGGAAGAGAAAGACTTTGCGCTTGCCATCCCTTCACTTAAGTCAGTATTGAAGTTTAAAGATAGTGGGTTAGAAAATTATATCGAAGGGAAAAAATACCAACCAAATTTTGACACTCTTTTTCCATTCGGGGAGGATGACATACCAACCTGCGTTCAGTTGGCGATTTGCCCCGGTTCGAGTTCATTCAGCATGTTTTGACCCACAGCACCTATCACTGCGGACAAGTTGTCAGCATTGGATGGAACCTCGGCTACACAGATGCGCCGATGACGGATTATAATTTTTACAAGATGGTGCTGCACCTTTTAGAACCAATCGCCTCGGCCTCCGAAGGGGGACCCGCTTCGCGCCGGGGATCTGTGGAGATGGAAAGCAAGGTGCGCTTTTAAAAATTCCAGGTGACTCCTCTTTCGGCGACTTCAGTCGCCAGTACATTGCAACCCTTTTCGCTCAATATCACATCATGTATTTGTCCAGCACCCCCTCCTTCCGCCGCGCCGGCGCCGCACTCTTCGGCTTTTTGTTTTTGCTCCAACACCTTACTGCCCAAACGACCTATCTCCATTGCGGCAACCTGCTGGATGTAAAAAACGGCGCGCTCCGCAAGGCCGTTACCCTGGTGGTGGAAGGTGATAAAATCGCCCGCATCGAACCCGGCTACACCGCAGCACCTGTTGGGGCGGAAATCATCGACCTGAAAGACAAAACGGTGCTGCCCGGTCTGATTGATTGCCATGTGCACATCGAATGGGAACAAAGCCGCAACTCCTACACCGAAAAATACATCCTCAACGATGCAGATATTGCTTTCCGCGCCCGGGTGTATGCCGAGCGTACGCTGCGAGCCGGGTTCACGACCGTCCGCGATCTGGGCGGACAAGGCGCGAACATCGCCCTGCGCAACGCCATCAACACCGGCTGGGCCACCGGGCCGCGCATCCTCACGGCGGGCCATGTGCTGAGCATCACCGGCGGACATGGCGATGCCACCACCGGCGCGAAGTTCGACCTGTTTGACGCACCAGGACCCGAGGAAGGGATCGCCGACGGCCCCGACGAATGCCGCAAAGCGGTCCGCGAACAAGTCAAGCGCGGAGCGGATTGTATCAAAGTCTGCGCGACGGGTGGGGTCATCAGCCTGGCCCGCGACGGGCGGCTGCCCCATTATGCCGAAGATGAGTTAGAAGCCATCGTCCGCACGGCCCGCGATCTGGGGGTGGACGTGGCCGCCCACGCGCACAGCGACGAAGGCATCCGCCGGGCGGTGCTGGCAGGCGTGAAGAGTATCGAGCATGGCACGTTTATGAGTGACTCCACCATGGAACTGATGAAACAACGCGGCACCTGGTATGTGCCCACGCTGACGGCCGGCTGGGCGGTGACCGACAGCGCCAATCTGGCCAAAGGTTTTTTCCCGGAAGTAGTGCGCAAAAAAGCACTGGGCATCGGACCTACCATTGCAGCAACGTGTGGACGGGCGTACAAGAAAGGGGTAAAGATCGCGTTCGGTACAGATGCCGGCGTCTATCCGCACGGCCGCAACAACCTCGAATTCGGCTATATGTCCGATACGGGGATGAGCGCCGCCGACATTCTGCGTTCAGCGACCCTCGATGCGGCGACTATGCTCCATCTCAACGACCGCCTGGGCTCACTCGATACCGGAAAACTGGCTGATATTGTAGCGGTTGACGGCAACCCGCTGGAAAATATACGCGCCATGGAAAAGGTTCGGTTCGTGATGAAGGGAGGCGTTGTTTACAAGCAATAAAGCAGCACATTTGGCTATTTTCAAAAAAATAAAATCAAAGTTTTGCAGATGTCATCTAATAAGCAATAATTTTGGCCGCTCTCACCTACTCACCTAATATAAAAAATACAGTGCCTATGCTCACCGTGAATCAGTTGCTCACTTCCAAACCGACCAATAACGTCCACTCCATCCGTCCCGACCAGGCGGTGATCGAAGCCCTGGAAGTCATGGCCGTCCGCAACATCGGTGCGGTACTGGTCATGCAGGACGGACGATTGATGGGTATTTTTTCTGAGCGCGACTATGCCCGCAAGGGGATTCTCCAAGGCCGCAAGGCCAAGAGCACACCGGTGTCGGAAGTGATGACCCCCAACCCCATTTCTGTTCATCCCAAACAGACCATCGAGGATTGTATGAAAATCATGTCAGAGCGCCACTTCCGCCACTTGCCCGTGCAGGAGGAAGACGGACAGGTCGTTGGCATCCTGAGTATCAGCGACATCGTAACAGCCATTATCCGCGAGCAAGCCAGTCGCATCGAAAACCTGGAACTGTATATCACAGGGACTTACTAACCGAATCGGTCGTGCCAGGAATTAGTTGGCAGTAGCATAACAAGATGCTAATTATCAACCCCTATCAACCTTTATCAACCCCTATCAACCCCTATCAACCCCTATCAACCCCTATCAACCCCTATCAACCCCTATCAACCTTTATCAACCCCTATCAACCTTTATCAACCCCTAT
>Ga0209181_10003690_pt1 | contig 23349 bp, 5 predicted proteins | sample MAT05_FD_187208 | JGI IMG/M metagenome (GOLD analysis project Ga0209181, IMG submission 187208) | Freshwater microbial communities from Lake Fryxell liftoff mats and glacier meltwater in Antarctica - MAT-05 (SPAdes) (version 2) | ecosystem: Environmental > Aquatic > Freshwater > Ice > Liftoff...
AGATTGGATCTCATCCAGGTTATGCAGTGGTTACTGGCTTCCGCAGCTTTGCAGAATTGGATCCAAAACACGATCCGAATATTGGACCGTTTTTTGCCTACAATGCGTATCTGACCGAAACAATTACTCTGCCAGGGGTCACGACAGATGATGACCCAACCAACGACGCCGAGCTAAAATTTGTTCGGCCAAAATCGGTTGCGGTCAGCGCCGGTGGCAATATTGGTTTGATTCGAAACCCGTTAGGCAATGCTCAAGATCCGCTCACCAAGCCGAGGCTGGTTGCAGCAACGATGCCCGTGATCAACGGGTTTCCAGACGACTTGGCAGTTGCGTCGCAGAGCGGTTTGGTTCTTGCGGGATTCCAGTCGAGGGGCCTTGTTTTTGGGTACGATGTCCGTGCGCTGATCTCAACGGTCGAGTCGTCCGCGAAGGGTCCCAAGCTACCATCGTGGAGTCAACTCCCTGAGAGTCCCGACAATGATGGGCCACTTTCGAATTTGCTACGCGGCCCACTGTCGACAGTGCCTATTGACTTCGTGAATCCTAAGACTGCAGTATCAGCCGATTTCCGATTCTTTAGGGACACGGCGCCCGATGGTTCGGTTGTATTGGGATATGGTATACCACCCAAAGGACCAGACGGGACTGCTCCAAACCAATACCAACCGTTGCCGGCAGGGCGATTACCGCGAGGTGTTTCAGTCCAACCAGCTTCGGCACCTCAAACGATTTTATTGACGCCGACGCCTTACAATGAAACGCCGACGATGAATGCGTTCCCCTCTGCTCCATTGCAGGTTGAGGCAGGAATCACAGCTTCGGTCGAGGTTCATTCGGGAGCGCTCCATGAATCACACTCGTTGGCAACATACAAGTCACAGGGGCAAGACCGTGGTTTGGTTCTCAACTATGACTCCCTCCGCGCTGATCCGCTACAAGTATTTCATTTTGCAGTCTCAAATCTCAGCACTCAGACGTTCGATCCATCGACCGATCGATTTGTCGCACGCCTCACTGCGCAGCTCGGCGATAAACGGATAGCCGGTTCCGGATTGACGATCGAAGATGCCGAAAAAATTGGCCTGACAGGTGGCGAGAATCTATACAAATTACCCACGGTCGATCCGAATAGCACCTATGGAGCGGGCCTGCAAATCGACTTGAGCAAGGCCGATTCGGGGTTGTACACTTTTCGCCTGAGTTACGGAATCGTTCGCAAAATAGACGGAAAGTACCAAGGAACCTTATCGGAGCAAACGTTCCCCGTCGCTGTCGTGAACGCGATCGATAGTCCATTGGGTGCTGGCTGGGGACTTGCTGGCTACATGCAAATTTTCACTGGGGATTCCGGCGTAGTGCTAGTCGATGGAGATGGGCAAGAACAAATCTTCCTGTCGCCGCAGCAAGCGGATCAGCCCTACACGTCGCTCGCCAACGATCATTCGGTGCTACGACTTGTCGAAAAACATTTTGAACGACGACTCAAAGACGGCACCGTCGAAAGGTTCGATAGCGACAATCGTCTCGAGTCCATTACAGATCGCAATGGAAACAAAACTCAGTTTGTGCACCAAGGAAAAGAACTAACGAAGATCATCGATCCGGTTGGGCTCACGACGACTTTCAGTTACGCAGCGAAACATGTCAAAACAATTGTCGATCCTGCTGGCCGAATCACAGAGCTTACAGTCGAAAACGACAATTTGACCGCGATCAAAGACACGGACGGCTCAATACGACGATTTAAATACGGCGAGAGTCAACATTTGGCAAAGCCGGCCGTAGGAGTTTTGAACGACAGTAGCAAGCACCTCCTCACAAGCCAAATTCTGAAACGCGGTAACGCAGGCAACGATCTGTTGAGCATTCCTTTTCGAGAGGAATACGATTTTGACGAGTTTGGAAGAATCGCGTCGGGCAAACGGGTTGATGGTGAAACCTTTTTCCTGAAACCGGCTCAAGTCCGGTTTACTCTGCCGGTAAGCAAATCCACGGACCCTGAAAAGACCGAAAGTCTTTTTGAAATGTCGTCGATTAAAACAATCGATACCAGTTCACTCCTCGCGATCCGATGTGGTGCAACCCCTGAATCCACGGAAGCAAAGGCTATCCGCTATCTAGCTCAAGCGGACTATATCGATTTCAAACGCAACACGACACTATTCAGCATGACCAGCTTTGGTCAGTACCAAAACGCGAAGCAGATTGAAGACAAGACCCGTGTACAAGGCCGAAATGGGGAATCCGGCAGTATTACCGCCGAGATGGATGCCGTTGGAAACCTCACCTGCTATAGCTACGATGCTTTTGAAAACGTCAAGACCATTACCGACTTCCCTGATGGTTCAACGCCCGCCATCAAGTCGTTCAGGTACGACTATGAGTTCCCCGCACTTTACTCGCAGAGCTTTAACCAAATTGTTGAAACAACCGACGCGATAGGTCGAGTTACGACTAATACGCTCGATGCGCATGGAAACATTATTAAGTCGCGAGTCGTCTCCTCACAAGCAGTTGCAGGGAATCCGTCCGAGGCAACAAATCGATACGCTTACAATGCCCAAGGACTTCGCACGGATGCTTTCGACGGGCGCGACAATCATATGTCCTACTCGTACGACGTCTACGGTCGCGTGGATCGCATCTCAACTTTCGACGGATCGCAACAGTTTGTTTACGCAGACTTGACCGGCATGCCAAGTCAACAGATCGATGCCAACGGAAACATGACTCGGTACAAGTACGATGCGATGAATCGAGTGACGGAGGTCACCAACGTTGGCAACGCAATTACAAAGACGTTTGTAAGCACTCAGTCCTACGATGCTGAGGGAAACGTCGTTCGTATGAACGATCGCAACGGCAACTTGACCACCAAAGCGTACGATGTTCTCAATCGGAACACCAAGTCCATAGTCGATCCAAATGGCTTGAACCTGACGACAACCATTGGCTACTCGGTGCTAGATCTAGTTCCCAACTACGTCGTTATAGGAGAAGTTTCAGGTGAAACCCGTATCACAAAACGACCGGATGGAACATTCACGGTAGAAGTTTACGACGATCACGACAGGTTGGTTCGAACCTACGATCCGCTCGGCCGAACGACGCGAATACTGCGAGACAAAGCCGGGCGCCAGACGGGTGAAATCGCAACTCATGGCTTGCCGATGACGCTATCTCTCGACGCTCGCGGACGCGTACTGGTTTCGAATGGACCATTGCCAGACATGCGTACCGAAACAGTATATGACTTGGCAGATCGCATCGTAAAACAAACCACGTTCAACGGCAGCCAAAAACAAATAACGAAGTTTGAATACAATTTGTTCGATTCCGTTGCAAAGAAAACCAATTCGGTCGGTGACGTCACCAAATACGAGCACGACGCATCCGACAATCTGACCAAGGAAATCATAGCCGCAGGAACTAGTGTGGAGTTCGCTACGATCTATAGCTACGACGGCCAGAACCGACAACTGACCGAAGAGAGAGGTACTGCAAAACCGAAGTCTTGGACCTATTACCCGACCGGACAGGCGAAAACCGAAAAGGACGAACTTGGGTACAAGACCGAGTTTCGTTTAGACGCAATGAATCGTATTTACGAGACGACCGATCCGAACGGCAATACAATCCAAACGGTTTTCAATGGCGAAGGAGATTTGGTCTCAACAACCAACGCTCGCGACTATGAGACCACATACCAGTTCGACGCTGCCCGGCGCTTAGTGTCGCAGATCGATGCTTTAGGTCGCAAATTTGCCTACGGTTACGATGTGTTGGGACGCAAAACTGCGGAAGCGGACGCCCGCGCCAACGGAGACTTGGCCGCATCGCAATACGTGACTCGCTTTGCATTTGATGCTGCGGGTAGGATGAGACAACAAACCGATGCTTTAGGACATGTCTCTACCTATCGATACGATGCGTGGGACAGCGTTATTGAAATGGAATCCCCCGCTCCAGGCGACAATCCAGACTTGCGAGTGAAGACACTTACGAAATGGTCGGACAACCGTCGGATCAAGACTACAATCCAAGCCGCTGGAACGTCTGTTGAAGTCGCATCTCGGACCACGTTTGACACCCTCGGCAATACCATCCTCAAGGAGAATGCCATTGGGACGCTGGAAGGAATCGGTCAAAAAACGAAGTACGAGTTCGACGCGCTCAATCGAATCACGCAGCGAATCGAAGCCCCTGGAACTACGGTCCAAGCCAACTATACGATTGAGTACGATGCGCGCAATCTCAAGGTGCGTGAGATTGATCCTCGCGGACTCGTCACACAATATAAATATGACAGTCGACTCATGCTGGTTGAAACACGCCAAGGGGTTGGCACGCCGCTTGAGATTGTTATCTCGGCGACCTTCGATGACGCGGGACAACGACTCTCCCAAACAGACCCGCGAGGCGCTCCATTCACCCAGCGATTTGTTTACGATCCAGCAGGTCGAAAAATCCAGGAGATCCGCGCGATAGGTAGCGCGGAATCGCTCGGGCAATCCGTTATCGATTTTACCTATGATGCCTCCGATAATCTTGTCCAAGAGACAGACCCTCGCAACCCGCTCTGGACCACGCAATTTACGTTTGATGCCGTCAATCAAAGGATCAAAAAGACCGACGCGCTCAATAAGGAATGGTTCTATGCATTTGACGAGGCGGGTAATCAGGTCCAGACAACCAATCCTCAAGGCGCCACGACTACTTTCGAGTACGACGCTCTCAATCGAGTGTATGGAATCGTCGATGCTCTGGGCCACGTTTCGGCTACCTTGTACGATGCGCTTGGCAATACACTCGCTGCAGTTAGCCCTAACGCCGGACTTCAGAATTCGGCGTCTAGTATTTTGATCGGCGACGCGAGCGGTCTGACCCATACGACACATGCGAAATACGATCTCCTGGGACGCCCAATCCAAACGATCGATGCTGCAGGGTTCGTGACGCGAACAAGCTACGACGCACTCGGGCGGAAAACCGCGGTCTACGACCCTCGAACCGTCGAGGGTGGTCCTCAGTTCGTCACCACGTTCGAATACGATGCACGGTCAAGACTCATCAAGGCAAAGCAGTCCTCCGGTCTGCAGGGCAACGATGAAATATTGGTTTCGTTGTCAGAATACGATGTCAATGGCAACATTACCGCGACAGTCAATCCCCGTGGCGTTCGTACCGAATCGGTCTACGACCTGTTCAATCGAAAAACCCACTCGACCTCGTCAACAGCAGTCCCTAGCGAAAACCTAGTCAATGGGGAACTGTATGTTTCGAAGTACGAATTCGACGCCAAAGGCAACCTAACACGCGTCGTCGATCCGCGGGGAGATTTCTATTCGATAAGCTATACGTACGACGCTCAGGGCAACCGGATTTCGGAAACTCGCAAAACCGGGACACCGGAGAATCCCGGCCCCGTTGGAACTTGGTTCACCTCCTACGATGCGGCGAACAATAGGATCGCCGAACAGGATCCACGTGGTATCTATTATACGAAGACCTACCAATACGATGCGCTCGACCGCATGGTCCAGCAAAGCTCCCCACGCGGGACACCCTCACAGCCCTTAAGCCCCGAATTGCAAACGACCGTTTACGATTCCGCTGGTCAAGTGGATGCCGTTGTATTATCGCGTGTAGACAGCTCCAACGAAAGGCTAGTGACCCGCTACGAACAGGACCCAGCAGGCCGACAAATTCGCGTCATCGATGCCGCAGGGTTTGCAACCGAACGAGACTTCGATCGCAACGGAAATATAATTCTCGAACGCCAATTCGGCAAAGGAGCGAATGCAGGTAGCGACGCCCCCAATCGCGAACTTCGATACGTTTACAACGAAAGAGACCAACAAATCAAGCAGATTGATGCTGTGCAGCGCGAAACGGTTAAGGAATTCGATGCCGTCGGGAACTTAGTAAAAACCACGCTGCCATTCGAAAATATAGCAGGGAAAACCGCCACTGTTTTATCGACATTTGATGCAGCCAATCGCATGCGTAGCCAGACTGATGCCGAGGGAGGAAAGCGCGTCTACACGTACAACGGAACGGGACAAGTAATCGCGGACCAGGACCCACGCGGCGAATTCTACAAAGTGTTTACACAATACGATGGAATAGGACGTGTCATTCGTGTCACTCAGCCAACGGGAACACCTACTTCCCCAGGTGACCCAGCGATCTATCAGAAACGCTATGAAGCGGGTGGCTCCCGCGTTGTTGAAATCGATCCTCGCGGGGAAAATTTCAAAACGATCCGTACCTTCAACACAACCGGTTCGCTTGCAATCTTGGAACAATCGGCGGGACGAGATGGAAACGCTATTCGCGATCGCCAAGAGTGGATCTACGACGTCGCAGGCAACGTGCAATCCTATATCGATCCACGAGGTGCGGGCTTCGAGACTCAGTACGTTTATGATGCGGCCAACCTGCTATTCAACGTTTCTTATGCCGCAGGAACCGATTCAAATCCAACCCGGCTTTCGGAATCGTTTGAGTACGACGCAGACGGACGCCAGACTAAGCACGTCGGAATTGGCGGCCCCGACTACGTCACAACGAGCGAATACGATACATTGGGCCGGCCCAGCAAAGTAACCGATCCCGAAGGGAATGTCGTGCGATGGACTGTCGATCGATGGGGCAACGCGATCTCCACCACCGACAAATTTGGCACAACGCTGACTACGTACGACAATTCCAACCGTATGATCAACCAGTTTGATCCTTTAGGAAACGTTACTCACTTCGACTACTTGGAGGGAGGAACCAAGGTCCGCACGAGAGATGCTCGTGGCAATGTCTCAATGCAAAAATCAGATGCTCTCGGCCGACTCAACGTAAAGACGGATCCACTCAACGCGAAAACATTGTACCAATACGATGCGATCGGCAATTTGCTGCAGCTTACCGACGCAAACTCCATCGTTCACCGAACCGAATTCGATGCAAGATCGCTTCCGATTCGGCAATCGCTCTCGGTCGGGTTAGCCGACGAGTCCACGACGACAATGCAATACGATTCGCTTGGGCGGTTAGTACAGCAATCGGACCCGCGCGATCCAACCGGTCGCTTCTATTCGCGGCAAATGGAATACGACGATCTAGGGCGAATGATTCGCGTAATTCGCTCGGACTCGACCCCAACTTATAGTTCGGGACTCTCCACCCCCGGCGTCCAAACCGGCTTGGTCGAATCTCGCACGTACGACGCCATCGGTAACTTGAACAGCGAAACTCCGATAGGAGGCGACGCCCAAGCCATCATCCACGTATATGACCGCATGAGTCGAATGATCGAAACTCGGCGCCCGACTGGAACAGCCGAGCAAACCAGAACCAGTATCGAGACGTATCAGTACAACGACGCAGGCAATATCACTGCGGTGGTGGATGCGTTAGGGCATCGGACTGAGTCTTCCTTCGACAAGATCGGACGCATGACGGAGAAGCGAATCGCCGTTCCGAGCGGGTTACCTTTGGTATCCAGCTATCGATACATTACCGATGCGAACGGATACCGTGAGGAACAAACCGATGCGCTGGGGACGACTTCGTACGTGTCGCATTTTGATGGCCTTGGCCGGATCGTACGAGAAGAGATGCGTGGCGATCCCGAAAAGCTGACCACCTACGACGAAGTCGGAAACCTTGCCGGTCAAAAGCAAGGCACCTGGAGCTTTGTTCGCCATTTTGACGCTCGAAATCAATTGGCCAGCGAGACCGATGCGGCTGGAAACATCAAGCGATTTGAGCTGGACCCGCTCGGCAATTTGAGGTTCTTTTTCGATGCGGCTGGGAATGCACCGACTGAATATCGCTACGACGGTCAAAATCGTCGTACTCACGTTATCGACGCCCTCGGGAAAACGGCGACAACCACCTACGACTTGGTCGGGAATGTTGTAGGCGTCGAAGATGAATCCAGCAACAAAACCACTTATCAATACGACGGTCTCAATCGATTGTTGAACGACACGAATAGCTTCGGCACCCGAGCGATGACCTACGACGTCGCTGGAAATCGGGCAAGTACCGTTGACCGAAACGGTCGTCGAATGGAGTATCAGTACAACCGTGGAAATCAATTGCGAACGGATCGATGGCTCGACGCTTCTGGGCAGCTGCTTCAAACCTATTCCTACCAAACTGACGCCAGCAACCGAGTTCTCGGCATTGACGATGGTACGATTTCCTCTCAGTTTGAGTTTTCGGAGGATGCTGCTGACCGCTTGCTGGGTCAGACGATTGCGTTGGCGGGCCAGTCGCCGTTTCAGGTGACCCATACTCCGGATCCATTAGGCCGCCCAATAGCGACCGAGCTTAGGATTGGCGATGGACCCGTCTTGGTGCGAAACACGTTCGACAGAGATTATAGTCGCGATCGGATTGCCCGTATCACACAAGACGGGGCGTTTGCGTCTAAGAAAACCATTGATGTTTCGTATTCGACCGATTTTTCTAATCGATTGAATCAGCTAACTCGCCGAGATAACGTTGGCAATGTCGTGTCTCGAAGCGCGCTGACGTACGACAATCGCGGCAACGTTGGGCAGATTGTCCATACTGCATCTGGATCGAATTTGCAGACGCTTGTTTATACATACAACGCATCGAATGAAGTCGCCAGCCACACCGACGCGGCAGGCTCTGCAACTTATTCGTATGATGCGTTGCATCGGCTCGCAGGTGTCGACTACGCCAATACGTCTACGGATGAATCGTATTCTTACGACGCCAGCGGCAATCCAACACAAACGGCGACGTCTGCGACATTCACGATGGGAAAAGAGAATCGAATTCTCTCGGATGGGGTAAAGAACTATGCCTACGATGCGGAAGGCAATCTGAACACAGCGACTGTGATTGCATCGGGTGCCCTTCGTGAGTATCGATGGGATCATCGCAACCGTTTGCTGTCGGTCGAGGACAAATCCAGCAGCAACGAATTGGTTCAACGCGTCTCGTTTGCGTACGACGGAATGGATCGTCGAGTGCGTCAAACGGTCGAGCGCTCTGGCGCGATCACTTCGGATCGATTGTACGTACACGATGGTGACGACGTGTTGATGGAGTTCGAGTTGGCTGCAAACGACTTGGTTCCCCGCGTTGCCTACCTGCATGGTCCGCAAACCGACCAAGTGTTTGCACAGGACTTCGGCGGTCGAGCATATCAATGGCTGTTGTCCGATCGGCAGGGATCGGTTCGCAACATCATCGATTCAACTGGAGCTTCCTTGGATCAAATTCGATATGACGCATATGGACAGATCTTGTCGCGACAGAATTCGAATATCGTATCGAATTACTTCTACACCGGGCGCACCCTGGATTTAGCGACTGGCCTGTACTATTATCGTGCAAGATATTACGAGCCGACGCTGGGCCGGTTTATCTCGGTCGATCCGTCCGGGTTCAAGGGTGGTGACGATAATCTATATCGCTATGCGGCGGGCAATCCTGTCAACATGGCTGACCCAACTGGGCTTGCCGCCGCACCGAGTGCGGGTGGTTGGATGGCCGGCCAGCACCAGCGAGGTTCGTACCAGAACGTCTCCGCACGAGTGTGGGGAGCGCGCGTTGCCAACCCGTTCGCCGCGACGGCTATGAGTTTCGGTGAATCGTACAAAGAAAACATCCAGACGATCGACAAACGGATCGTCGATAGCTTTAGGGACGTGGCGGCATTTGGAAGCTTTGGTGGAACGTTGGCTTTGAGCCTCACTTCCGGCCAAGGCAGATCCGCGCTGATCCATGGAAATCTCGACGGTGCGCTCAAGGCCGGGGTGCAGTCGCTCCATGGACTTGGGACCTTTACTCAAAAAGTGAAACGCGAAATCAGCAGTACGATGCGCTTCGCTGGCGAACTCTCCAAACGCGGCAATCGAATGGCGAGTTTTGCGGGGGCATCGTCGCTCGATGACCCCGTTACTGCGGGACTGGCCATGTTTGGAGCAGTAGTCGATCACTCGATTGCTCTTGCTGGGAGCATGGGGCTCGCATTTGTTGGAGGAATTGCTGAGCTGACCGGCAACGCTGCAGATGCAGTGGAGTATGGACTTCGTTTCAACGGACTCAAGAGCGACCGTGCCCAGCGCAGGTACTATTCCGATCTTGGCCAGGCCATTGCGGAGAACGGAATTTTGTTGACAGCCAGGGGTGCCGCAGAATCGATGATAAAAGACGTACTGTCTGTCCCGAAACTGATATCGACCGGAAACTCAGCCAGAATCGGCGAACTGCTGGGCGGAGTCATGCCTGGAAGTATCTTTAAGATCGCGGGTGAGATAGGCAGTTCCGCAGCAAGCCTGGTTAAGAGCCTGGGTGCCAAGCGACCATCACGCATATCGCTCTACCATGCACCGACCGAGATATGGGATCGAGGACGCGTCGCGAACCTCGAGTACCAAGAGAACTATTCGTCAAGGTTCAATACCGGTGACCTCAAGGAAGCCTACAACTCGCGAGTGCTCGACGCGAGTGAACATGCAACGAACAACGCGATTATCGACGCCAGCGCGGCGCGGGTCTACGAGTACTTCGACTCACCTGAGGTCAAGGCAAAGTTAAAGGGATTGACCCGCGATCAGATCTCAAACCTTGAGAGAATGTCCATCACCGTTGAGATTTCGCGCGAATTGGTCGAGCCTGGGACTCCGTATAGTTTTGGAAAGCTAGAAGCTCCTGATTTGGACCAATATGTTTTTGGGATCAAGAGGGATGCGGAGGGGGCAACTCAATTGAGACCAGACCTAGTCGAGGAGAGTTTGGTTCATCGCATGAAGATGCTGGACGATCCGATCACTCAGGCTCGTTCGCATCACGCCAAAACCCAAATCCGTCAATTGACGCGCGTCGCTGGTTCTGAACTATCACCTGAACTGCGGAGATTTGCTAATAGCTTCGAAACGTTGATGGGCATGGAAGGTGCGGTGGGATTGCCCCGAGTCTGGGAAAACCTCAATGGACTGCTGAAGGAAAGCATCCACTCGGAAGTGTTTTCAAAAGGGAAAGGACTTTTTCACGACAAATCCGACTTCATCTCGGGTCCAGCCCTCGAGGCATCCGAAGCGTCCGCCATTCTCAGAAGAATCGAGGAAACGTTCACTCGCGATAGTGTCATGTCCGAAATCGCTTACAAATGGGCCATCGATCCCAACGGCGGAAACAAGTTCGGCGTGGCCGCAATGCTCGAGCGCGGTTCGTTTGGTGCTTCGGTAGAACAGTTCGCGTTCCGTGCCAATCAAATTCACAGTGCACTCAAGGGTGATTTTAACCCTCTGGGTGTTCTGACCGGAGCAAAGGAGACCAACGCATACGCATGGCGAACCGTCGCAGATATTTTCAAGACGCCGATGGGTGGAAGTTCCGACTTTGATTTCAATGTCATCATTCTCAACAAATCACTTTTTGAAAAGATGCATAGTAAAGAGCACGGTCACTACGCCGATAGCTTCGTGAATTCTTTTTATGACTATGCCAAAGACGAACTGAAGACCCGAATACTGAACGAAGAAAGCAACGTGGTCAGAAGCAATCTCGAGTCCAAGCTCAAGTTGTTCGAGGCGACGGACCGTTACACGCTAATCGAGATATACAAACAAGACGACAAAGTGTTTCGAGGCATTAGCGATCGACGTTCCGCTGAACTCGCTGACGTTGCCAAGGGTGCCCATGGCTATGTCGTACCGCTCGATCGTGTCAATCTTGGCCCACTCATTTCGTTTGACAAGTATTGGTATGAAGGATTGCGGTTGCGGCTTGGAAAGGTAATTCTGGGTGACAAGCTTTGGTATACCAATCCAACGCGGATCGGATACGAAGGCGGGATCTTCACTGGACGCAAGACGGAATTGCAGGTCTTAGACGCGAACTACAAACTTCCAAGTCTCCAGAGATTGCTTGCCGCTCAAGGAATCTATGGTCCGCTCCTCGCATCCGCCAACGGACTTTATGAAATACCGAATTTGAATTCGTCCGAGGCAACCGCGGTGCCTATCTCCAATTTGGATACCGCGACCGTGCTAGTGCTTGGCCGCATAGCCATCGAGCATTGGGAACAACAACTGGGATTCCAAAACCAAGTTGATATCCACTTCACGCTGGCAGATCTGCCTCACGGAGAACTGGGATACACGCAGATTCTGACTCGAGATGATCGTGGATTGCCGAAATCGGCTTCGATTGTCATCGACCAAAATGCAAGCGGCTTGTCCTGGTGGCTATCGCAAGACTTGCTGCAGGACATTCAATCGATTCAACACGTCGATGGAAAATGGTCGAAGAGATCCAAGGAAGATTTCCTGCAATCGATAAAGGGCTTTAACGGATATGACTTGGCTACAGTTCTCTTGCACGAAATCGGACATGCACTCGGTTTCTCCCTCAGTACGGTAAGCTTCGCGAATCGCGTTGAAGCGGATAGACATGGCTTAGTCTTTCAGTCCTCTTTGGGGCCAGTCCGCTTAGAACGGGACGGAAACGAAATAGATCCCAATGCAAGCCCAGAAGCGATCATGGCTTCGACATTGCCAATCGGTCGAAGCAAACGCTTGTCGAACCTAGATGTCTCAATCGTGCGAGCGGTTTGGAACACGCAGGACGCCACCGCTCAGCGGATTGAAATATCTAACAAATTATACTTAGAACCCGAACGTCACGGCGGTTTCGTCCCGTTGTCAAACGGAGTTGGGCTGACCTTGAGCAACGGTCCCGCAAAGGGCTTGCGCAATCTCAAGTTTACCAATGTCGATCCGACGAGCGACTCATTCGGTTGGATCACGGCTGGATCCATCAGCGTCGCTAACAACGTCGCGACAGTCCTCGAGGCATCCGGCTCGATGCTCAGCGATCTGTCGCAGACTTTTGTAATGCCCAGTGGCATTAAACAGCTCAAGTTCACGCTGAGCGGCATCCAACTGGACGTCAACAGCGGTAACGATCCTGGCGATGCTTTGGAAATCGCGCTTCTCGACACAAACCGAAAGGTTTCTAGACTTCCAGGCATGAATGGACTAACCGGCTCCGATGGGCTACTAAGTATTCAAGCCGATGGGCGGGTCTTTACAGCGGCCAGCGTCACGGTGACGGGTCTTGCCAGTAGCGGTGCACTCATGGACTTGAGCAAACCCATTGAGGTGACGGTCGACACTCGAAGCATCCCTGCAAATTCCGTGAACACCCTCTACTTCGATTTGATTGGGCTGGGTGAGACCGATACATCTAAAGCGTCGGTTTCCAATATTCGATTCGCCAGTATCGCTTCATGGCACAATGCGGACATGCCGATGGACGTTGACAACGATACATACATCTCGCCGCTGGATGTGCTGAACATGATCAATGAACTCAATGCCCCCAAGGTAATCACTGGCAACGGAAACAAACTGCCCGAGATTACCGATTCTGTCAGTCCGCCTCCATATTATGACGTCGATGATGACGGCACGCTTTCGCCACTCGACGTCTTGATCGTTATCAACTACCTGAATCTTCAAAATGGATCGCCGACGAACGGTACCGCACCGCGACCGGTCGAAACTTGGCAAAATTCGAAATTTGCAACCGACGTCAACGACGATCAATCGCTCGACCCGCGAGACGTGCTGTCTCTCCTCAACGAGATAAACTTCCCTCAAATCAGTGATCCTGCCACGGGCAGGCTGCCAAAAATTACCAACGCCATTCACCCCAAACCTTACCTCGATGTCGACAACGATGGGTCCATTAGCCCCCTGGACGTGCTGTCGGTAATCAACGCGATCAATCGTAACAATGGTAACGGCGAAGGTGAATTCGACTTCGGCGATGACCACATGGTTACCGAACTCATCGAAGTCCTTGCAAGAGATCGTCTTGGAATGGGCTTATGATCTTTGGTTGAAATATAGTGTCAATGGTTCGTAGTCATGACGACCATGGCTTGTTCGATCCTTCGGTGAGGGAACCTGTTTCTCCCCCAAATGCAAGGAATGCACTCGATGGCGCACAGCCCTTGCCAAGCCTATCGAACACGAGTGGATAACCGCAATGTCAGATACTGTGTTAAGATGTAATCCGCGTAAAAACACTGCCAACGCGATCGAGTTACATGCTGCACCCTTCGAACCGGTCGCAATGTTTTCGATCAACTTGGTTCTTTGGTTGATCCAACTGCTTCAGGTTTTTGGTATGTCCAGTAGAGTGTCCGCACTTTCAACCATTCTGCGTTCCCCCATGCGAATACTTGCGCTGGTGCTAATGCTGGTCTTCATCGCGGAAGTCGCCGTGATGTTGGTGTTGCCGTTGATTACCCCTATCGTCATGGGCGAAGCGCTTCGGGCGATTCTGGATGCCTTCCTGCTCACCATCGTTTGCGCACCAGCCTTGTGGTGGGTCATCATTGGACCACTTCGCAGAATTGCGATTCAAGAACAACAACGGAGTGAAACCATTGTTGCCAATGCTAGCGAGAGTATCCTCACATTCGATCGCAAAGGTGCAATTCTTTCCTGCAATCGCTCCACCCTCGATTTGTTTGGAGTGTCAGCAGATCAGTTGATCGGCCAGCCTGTTCAATCGACGATTCCGGATCTACCTACTCAGATGGAAGACTTTCCAGTTGGATTTCGGCTGACAGCTGTTCGCTCCAACGGTGACTCTTTCCCGGTCCAAGTTTCCGTTAGCGAGTACCCATCCGAATCGCAGTCCATTCGAATTGCCATCCTCCGTGACCTCACTTGGTCTGAGCGAGCCGAACAGGAGAAGCTGGAAAGAGTGCGTGAGACCGAGGCTTTGCGCGCTCAACAGATGACAACCCTCGCCCAACTCGCAACAGGCGTTGCACACGAGATTCGCAACCCCTTGACCTCGATAAAAATGCTAATTCAAGTGAACCGAGCATCGTTTGCAAAAACAGGGCTACCGACCAATGATCTTGAATTGGTGGAGTATGAGATTCGCAGGATGGAACGATCGATCAACAGCTTGCTCGAATACGCCAGACCCGAAAAATGCGAATTCACAGAGTTTGCTTTACAAGAAGTTTTGTGTCGAACGGTACAGTTGATTTCAGGCCGTTGCGAATTACAAAACGTAGAACTATCCGTCAACGCTCCAAGCAATTCCTTGAAGCTCGTCGGGGACGCGGCCCAAATCCAGCAATTGCTTTTGAACCTCACTCTTAATGCACTTGATGCCATGCCAGATGGTGGCCGACTAAGCATTAGCATCGAAACCAAGGAATCTGTTCTTGAAGTCGCTGTGCGCGATACTGGGAGCGGAATCGAGAGCAACATGCTCAACCAGCTATTTACTCCATTTGCCACCACCAAGCCAAACGGTGTAGGATTGGGTCTTGGCATTTGTCGACGAATCGCGGAAGCCCATCACGGCACGCTCAGCGGAGCCAATCAGATTCTGGGCGGGGCAGAGTTCCTACTAACGCTTCCGTTTACCAACGCAACGAACACTTTCATTTCATCGTCAACGAACACCGCGGCACAAGCATGCAAAGTCTCTTAGTCATCGATGACGAAGCCTCAATTTTACGCGCATTCGAACGAGCGTTTGCAAATGAAACAACGGCAGTCCTGACGGCGAAGACCGGGCGTGAAGGGGAGAAACAATATCTCGACTCGAAACCAGACGTGGTGGTTATTGACCTTAGTCTGCCAGATACAACTGGGCTGGAATGCTTCAAGCGATTGCGAGTGATCGACCCGCGAGTTCCTTTTATCTTTATTACTGGACACGGAACTGTAGAAACGGCGATCGAGGCTACGAAACTAGGTGCCTATGACTACTTATTCAAGCCATTGGAGTTAGACGAGATCCGTGACGTCGTGGAAAAGGCATTCAATCTGAGCCGAATGGTCCGAGTGCAACCAGTTCTAGCCGGCGAGGAGGATACTGTCGAGGATGCAATCGTCGGTCGATGCCGAGCGATGAAAGAAGTTTATAAATCGATCGGCCGCGTCGCTTCTCAGAACCTGACCGTACTGCTGTTAGGCGAAAGCGGAACTGGTAAAGAAGTAGTTGCGCAAGCCATCTACCATCACAGCGACCGAGCGAAAGGACCTTTTCAGGCCATCAACTGTGCTGCCATACCAGACGCCCTGCTTGAAAGTGAGATGTTTGGGCACGAGAAGGGTGCGTTTACAGACGCGCAACGACAGCGAATTGGAAAGCTCGAACAAGCGGACGGAGGAACGCTGTTTCTCGATGAGGTGGGCGACATGTCACCTATGACACAAGCCAAACTTCTTCGCGTGCTTCAGGATAATTCATTCGAGCGTGTTGGGAGCAATATTCCAATTAAGGTGAACGTCAGAATCATCGCAGCCACCAATCACGATCTCAAAAAATTGGTATCGGAAGGATTGTTTCGGCTAGATCTCTACTACCGTCTTAGCGTGGTTTCCATTCAACTTCCACCACTCCGCGAACGTGAAGGCGACCTTCGAATTCTGGCCGAGTATTTCTTGCGGAAATATAGTAATGAGTTTGGTAAAAACATTAGGACCATCGCTCCAGAGACGCTGAAGTTGTTGGAAGCGCACCATTGGCCTGGAAATGTCCGCGAGTTAGAAAGCGTCTTGAAACAATCGCTCCTCACTGCACGTGGAAACGTCCTACTTCCAGAGTTTGTCCCTCTCTTGGCTGTGGAGGAAACGCAAGCCATTCTGAACAAGGCTGATTTTGACACCGTTTCTGAAGGCTTCATTGCAGAACGTATTGCGTCCGGAAGCAACAATTTGCATGCCGAAGCGATCGCAACGGCGGAACACAAACTATTCCGTCAAGTTCTCGAGCACACCCGTGGCAACCAACTCAAGGCTTCAGGAATTCTTGGCATCTCGCGAGTTACTTTGCGCAGCAGGTTGAAATCCCTTGGAATCGATGTGAATGCGTTTAGCAAATGAATTTTTAGTCGATTCGATGCGTTGAACGGTATGCTGATGCGACTACCTTAATCGTACTAAACCGCGACGCCGAATGCAGCACCTATTGCTGCAGTCGCGCCCATTGCAATCGCCCCCCAAAAAGTAACTCGAATGATCGCTTTGACGATGGGTGCGCCACCGACTTGAGCAGAGATGCCACCGAGAAATGCCAAGAATCCCAACGAAAGAAGCGAAACTAGGATGGCGATTTGCTTCTCGGGAGCGAGAAATGCTGTCATGAGCGGTAGAGCCGCACCTACGGCAAAGGTCGCTGCCGAGGTGAGTGCTGCTTGAACGGGACGCGCCGTCGTTGTCTCGGATATCCCCAGCTCGTCTCGTGCGTGCGCTCCGAGCGCATCGTGGGCCGTCAATTGCTGTGCCACTTGCGCCGCCAAAGCTTGATCCAAACCACGTTTAACGTAGATTGAAGTAAGCTCTTCCAGTTCAAGCTCCGGGACTGTTGCCAATTCTTCGCGCTCGCGATTCAAATCCGCATTTTCCGTATCCGACTGGGAACTAACGGAAACGTACTCACCTGCCGCCATCGACATTGCACCCGCTACTAAACCCGCGACGCCCGCTAGCAAAACGCTATGGCGAGATGTCTCTGCGGCAGCGACTCCTACCAGCAAGCTGGCCGTAGAAACGATGCCATCGTTTGCGCCGAGGACTGCTGCTCTAAGCCATCCGATTCGATCCGTACGATGCCGTTCGATGTTCTGCATTGTTGCTTCTCAATTCTGGAGCTAAATCGTTTCGGCGGAATAAATAAATGAGGTGGATGAGGGCTTTATACGTTCATTATAGAGTTGATTCTGGCTCACCATGATGCGTCAACACCACTCGACGCAAACCGCGAGCAAACCAGGGATAAATACAAGGGATAACAAGCGAAGTCAACAAAGTCGATGTAATGAGTCCACCGATAACGACCGTTGCTAGCGGACGTTGCATTTCCGCTCCATCCCCAGTTGATAGTGCCATAGGCATGAAACCCAAACTCGCCACCAAGGCAGTCATTAAAACCGGTCTCAATCGAACGAGTGCCGTTTCATGACATACCAAATCCAAACTCATCCCGGTATTGCGCAAGCTCTCCGCGGCGCTCACCCAAACCAAACCATTCAAAACCGCGACGCCAAAAAGTGCAATGAACCCGACCCCGGCGGAAATACTAAATGGCATCTCACGCAAGTACAATGCGATAATACCACCCGACGCCGCCATGGGTACCGCCAGGAAGATAAGAAAGGCTAGTCGCAATGAGCCGAGACTCGTATGCAACAGCAACATAATGATGACCAGCACAATCGGCGTGATGATTGCAAGTCGAAGGCTTGCCGATTGCAAGTTCTCAAAATCACCACCCCAGCGAATTTCGTACCCAGCGGCCAAATTCACTTTGGCTGTCACGGTCTGTTGTGCCTCGGTTACGAAGGAAGCGACATCCCTACCTCGGACGTTGGCCGAAACAAAAGTTCGGCGCCGGTTTCCCTCGTGTTCAATGGTGGGAGGTGTTTCCTCCAACCGAATATCTGCCAACTCCTTCAGCGGTACCGACTGTCCTCCAGATTCCGTGACAGGGACTTGCTCAAGAAGAGACAATTTCTCACGCCACATCTTCGGAATTCGGACCATGATCGGATAACGAGCTCTTCCCTCGAATATTTGGCCTACTTGGTGGCCTCCCAAGGAAGAGACAACATCGAGTATGGTTTGAGCATCGATCCCATACTGTGCCAGCGCCTCCGGTTTGGTCTCGATGGTTAAAGTCGATAGGTTGGCTTGGAAGTCCGCTTTCACATCGACTGCTCCTGGAATTGTTCTCAGGACCGCTTCGATCTCTTTTCCCTTAGCGCCAAGTACTTCCAGATCATCCCCATACAGAAGAACGGCGACATCGGCCTTCACACCTGCAACCAGTTCATCGACGCGCATTTCGATCGGCTGCGTGAAACCAAAAGCGACACCAGGTACGTTGGACGTAAGAATCGACGACATCTCCTCGATCAATTTGTCACGGGGCTTTGCTTTCGGCCAATCGTGAACTGGATTAAGAAGCACCCAAACGTCGGTTTGATGGACCCCCATCACGTCGTTGGCGATCTCAGGGCGGCCAGTCTTGCTAAAGACCGTCTTTACCTCGGGAAACTCCTTGAGCAACTTCTCAATCTGGGTTGACATCTCAATGGAGCCCTCTAATGTGGCACTTGGTAGCCTGACCGCTTCTACCAGCAAATCTCCTTCTTCCAACCGTGGCATGAATTCGGCGCCGAGGTGACGCGCCATCGGAAGGCTGACCAAGAATACGGTCAGGGCAGTTGCGACAGTAACGAAAGGGTGTTTCATTGCTCGCGTGACGATCGGAACATAGAACCATTTGACGATGCGAACCAACAGTACATCTTTTTCATCCATTTTCTTGGGAAGAAAAATGGAGGCCATCGCCGGCATGAATGTCAACGACAAAATCAAAGAGCCACCTAGCGCAAACAAGACAGTTAAAGCCATTGGCCGAAACAATTTGCCTTCCGTGCCTTGGAGCAACAAGATCGGCAAAAATACAACTGCAATGATAAGTTCACCAAACATGGTCGGCTTTCGAACTTCCACCGCAGCATCGAGGATAATGTCTTCATGCTTTGCATCGCCGTTTTCATGCGACAACTTGCGAATGCAGTTCTCGACCATGATGACCGAACTATCAACGATTAATCCAAAATCGATCGCGCCCAGACTCATGAGACTTGCTGTGACGCCCGTATACAGCATCACATTGGTTGCGAACAACATCGATAGCGGAATGGCCAGAGCAACGATGATCCCGGCTCGAAGATTGCCGAGCATGAGCAGTAGTACAATCACGACAAGCATGCCGCCTTCCGTCAGATTGGTAAGCACCGTTTTGAGGGTTCGTCCGATTAACGCGGCTCGGTCGTAAGTGACCTCCAATCGAACACCCTTAGGAAGGGTCGCTTCGATTTCCTTTAGTCGCTCTTTCGCCAACGAAACGACTTCTCGTGAGTTTTCACCAATGAGCATCATTACTAGGCCGGTGACGATCTCACCCCGGCCATCTCGGGTCACAGCACCTTGACGCGTCATGGGTGCGATGCACACCGAAGCGATATCCCTAACTAAAAGCGTTGTTCCGTCAGGTTCTCGGCGAATGACAACCTCTTCGATGTCTTTCTCGTTTTTCAGCAGCGAGACACCACGAATGAAACGCTGTTCGCCATGGTGGATAACGTATCCTCCCCCAGACGTGGAATTGTTGTTTTGCAAGCGTTGAAACAGCAAATCCATGGAGATGCCGTAGCTCGTCATGCGATCTGGGTCAGGCTGAACTTCGAAAGTTTTGTAATAGCCGCCATGCGTATTGATCTCCGTAACGCCACGAACTTGACGAAGCCTCGGCGAAATCTCCCACTCGAGCATCGTCCGCAATTCCATCGGCGTATGCTTGTCGCTGCGAACCTCGAACTGCAGTATCTCGCCTAGGGCGGTTGTCAGAGGTCCTACTCCTGGTGAACCGTAACCGGCTGGAATCTTACTCGCTGCATCCGGCAATCGCTCCGCAACCAACTGACGAGCGCGATAGATGTCCGTCCCTTCCTGGAAAACGATGGTGACGACCGAGATCCCAAACTTGGAGACACTTCTTAGTTCTTCGACCTTAGGCAAGCCACCCATGGTCGCTTCTACGGGATAGGTTACGTAACGCTCGACCTCGACCGGGGACAAAGATCCAGCGCTGGTTACAACTTGGACTTGCACATTGGTCATGTCCGGAACGGCATCGATAGGCAACTTCAATGCCGAATAAAGCCCGGCGCCTGCCATGAGCAGCGTCAGTATGATGACAAGCCCGCGATTGACGAGCGAAAGTTCGATGATTTTCGTAAGCATGATGTAAGACTAAGGAAGTGAATCGCGTTCGGGACTTGCCCCCGACGGGTGCGTTCTGGCGTACTACACTTGGGCATCCCAAACCGAGGGGAACGGGTCGATTCGAGAGTGTCGTCCGTTAGTACGCCAAAACAAGGTTGGTGGGGGACAAGCCCCCGACCAACCTGACAGGACAGGCCTCGATCAACCTGAAAGGGAAGATCGCAGAACGGAACAAAACTCGTATCAACGCATTTTTTATTCGCTTTCGCCTTTCAAAAGCAATTCGGACTTAAGAAGAAATGCACCATGGGTTACGACAAGCTCACCAATAGACAAACCTTTGGTCACTTCGATCCATTCTTCTGAGGCTTGACCAGTAGAAACATCGACACGTTTAAAACTGCCGCCGGTCAAATCGACAAAGACGAACTGTTGGTTGTCATGTTGAATGACCGACTCAGGCTTAACCGAGATAGCTTGGCGAAGTGGGCCGATTGGAATGGTAACCCGCACAAACATACCTGGTCGCAAAAGCCCTTCACCATTGGGAATGGTAGCAACCAACGGTACCGAGTTCGTATCGCTTTGCACTTCGCGGCCGACATAGCGTATGCTTGCCTCAAACTCGCGGTCATTAAGAGCAGGAACCGTTACGGAAAGTTTGGTTCCAGGCTGCAACGAAACGGCAGACCAATCGTTTTCTCGAATACTGGCCGCGACGTAGAGGGAATCTGTGTTGGCAAGAACAACCAGGGAACTACCACGCATGACACGTTCGTTTCCTGCGAAGCCCCGTGACTCAACCGAGCCTGACATGGGAGCTCTCACTTCGAGGCGAGAAAGTGCATCCTCATTGCTGAGATTTGCCTTTTGCCGGTCTTCTTTGTAGCCAAGTAAGTTATCAACAGATTGCCAAGCAAGATTCAGTTGACGATCTGATTCAGCAAGATCCGCCTCGGCCTTCAATTTGGATTGATTGGCTGCGAATGTTGCTTGATCGCGAGCGGTCCTAAAGGCCGTTTCCGTCACTTGCCGATCCGACTCACGTTCGCGAAGAACACGCCCCGCAACGGAGCCTGAATTCGCGAGGGGTTCAATTTTAGCTAGAAGTTCCGAGGAAAGTCGCATCTTGGAATAGGCGGTAAGGATGTCTTGTCGATAACTTCCTAGTGCGAGGTCATTGAAGGCCACTTCAATCGATTCCATCGATTTGCCTTCATCCAGCATCGACGATAACTTCGCAAGGTTTTTGGACAACATCGTTTCGCGTTGGAGCAGTTGTCTAGCAATTTCACACTGTTGCTGCCTTTTGAGAATCTCTGCCCGTGCCTGACCAATTTCCGCACTGCGAAGAACGGCTAACAATTGCCCGGATTCAACCTGATCACCAGGACTAACCAGCATTTCAGCAAGAATCCCATCCATCGGCGCTTTGACATCTACATGTTTTGTATCGTCGTATCGAATACGGCCTGGAACGGTGTGGACATGCTGGATAGGCCGAGATTCCGCTGGAACGGCTTCAAATCGAGCAGCTTCCAACTTGCCGCTTGGAAGGGTCAAAGTATCGGGGCTAGCAGCATCGCTTGCGTCGACTGCAAGTTCATGAGGGGCCCGCCCAGCTTCATTGATTCGATGAACGATAAGCCAGCCACCGGCCATCATCGCGAGAACAAATAGGGTTGGAAGCGCTTTTGCAATGGTTGCTATTAGATCGGTCTTAGCGGGCGCAGCCGGTTTTTCGGACATGTAAAACTGCCAAGGAAATTGAAGAAATCGGATTCCATGACCAACTCACATTGCATTAGTTGTGCCATTTGCATTCAAAACCATTTTCGTTGGTGATTTGGCGTTTTCGCAGCCGATTCGACGATGTGCTACACGATAAGGAAAAGAAATGAACACCCTATGGAAAGAAACTATCCACCTTGGGCGGCAGTTCAATCGCTCTCCTCTCCTCTCGAACGGATTGTGCTGCATTGTGAATTTCGGTGTGTCGCGTTATCCGTGAAGCTTCTTGCTCCGATCGGTGACGTTTTTGAAATGAGGCTGGCAAAAGGGAAACATACTTTTTCGGGTAGACTTGTACGGTTTGATTCCACTAGAATCTGCGTTCGAATTACACACCGAGTTCCGTTGGAACATGGTTTGAATTCCATTGGTGGGGCGACACGGATTGCAAAGAGGGGCGACAACGCCAAAAAAATCCTCTGGCTGAACTTGTTGAAAATGCCAAAAAACCAATGTTTTCATTGATGGATGGGTGGCAGAGCGGTTTAATGCGTCGGTCTTGAAAACCGGAGACGTCGTAAGGCGTCCGTGGGTTCGAATCCCTCCCCATCCGTTGTAAATCATTACTCAAGTCCACTTTGAGGCTCTCGTAAGCCGCAGTGGCTGGAAACCCTGCCAAGGCAATTGGCAATTGCGACGATTGGCCCCAAACACTTTGTGTTGCTACGGGATGGGCTCAGCAAGCTTGCCCCAATCACACAAAAGAATCCGCTCGCCCGTATCTCGTCAA
>Ga0209181_10003695_pt1 | contig 23328 bp, 16 predicted proteins | sample MAT05_FD_187208 | JGI IMG/M metagenome (GOLD analysis project Ga0209181, IMG submission 187208) | Freshwater microbial communities from Lake Fryxell liftoff mats and glacier meltwater in Antarctica - MAT-05 (SPAdes) (version 2) | ecosystem: Environmental > Aquatic > Freshwater > Ice > Liftoff...
GAGGGAGCCCGGGTCACGAAGATTGAGGGATGTCGGCTGGGAGCTGGCGGCGGGCGACTGACGCGTTGCGTCCCGCTCGTCGCGTGATCGCGGCGGGCGTGAGCCGGTGGGTCAGTTGGGCGTACGAGGCGGGCTTGGGGCGGAGGCGGGCCGCTCCGACGGATCACCGAGGGGCCGACCGCAGCGGCTGGGCGGGTGGAAGTGCACGCCTTCGTGGACACTCGTCGTGACTGAGTGTTGCGGTCAAGTCGCCCGGCCGCGTGTTTGCGCGACCGAGTGGCGCCTTTACTTCTACAGGAAAGCCTGAGCAGAGCACCAGAGGTATTTGCTGACTAACGCAAAATCAGCGGATTCCTCCCCTTCACTCTTTTGCTTGCTCCCCGTTGATCCGGGCCCCCTCTATCGGTAACCTTGGGTCATGGTGACGACGAAGACGAAGAAGAAGACCGAGAAGAAAGACGCCAAGAAGAGCAAGGACGCTCCGGCGAAGCTCCCGCCGCAACCCAGCGCAACAGCGGCGAACAAGCAGCCCGCAGACGCGGCTGAAAGCTCCACAGGCCCGGCCAAGATCGCCAGGAGATTGATCGAAAAGCTCTCGCCGCTCGGCGCCACGACGCGCTCGGCGCTTCGGTCTCTGGCGACTGATGCGCAGCGGAGCGACCTCGGTGCGCAGACCAAGGCGCGCGGCGTACTGGCGGACGGCGTGACGATGGCGATCATCATCGATCAGCAGATTGCCACCTTCCCCGCGCTCACCGAGACGTACTCTCCGGCGCGCTTTGCCTACTTCCTCGAATCGCTGCTGGCCCTCGACGCGCTGATCGAAGGCAGCTCGGCCCATGAGGTCAAGGTGGGCGCGGCGCGCGGGACGGCGTCGACCGCGTACGAGCGCGCGGACAAGGCGCGATCGAAGCTCTTGAAGCGGCTCGAGCGCTTCGCTGGGGAGCGAGAGATCGAGGTGAATCTGGTCTCCGAGGTCCCCCCCAAAGGCCGCTCGAACGAGGAGCTCCGCCGCTCGATCGAGGCGGCGATCACCCTCGCTCAGGCATTCCAGGCGCGGCCGGACGCCGAGAACGTGGCACTCGCCGAGGTCGCAGCGCTCGATGCGGCCATCGTGGCCAGGGCAATCGGCGCCGCCGGCGAGCTTGGCGGCGCCCACGTCGAAGCCGCCCTCGAAGGCCGCAAGACGTCGCGCGACACGCCAATCGTGAACCTCGAAGAGGGGAACGTTCTGCTGGAGATGGCCTACGCGATGGACGTGTTCGAGGAGGCCCACGAGGACAACGACGTTGTCGCACGTCTGATCCCCGGTCCGGCGACGCGCCCGGTGCTCGCCCGGACGAGGCCTCCCGCTACGGCGCCGGCTCCGAAGGCCCCGGAGGCCGGCGGACGCCCGTCCGGTGGCGTCACCCCTCCCGCAAACTGAATCCGAAGTAATTTCAATAATTTATGAGGTAGGTGCGGTCGTGTGGAAGTGGCGCGCGGTCGTGCGGAAGTGCCGCGCAGTCGTGCGGAAGTGCCTCGCGGTCGTGCGGGAGTAGCGCGCAATCGCGGGGGCCTTCCTCAATGGGGCAGCGAACCGGTTCAACTGTATGCTGAGGGCGCGCTTCCTGCGGGCGTCCCTTCGTGTAAGGTCGCCGAGTGCCCTCGCTCCTCCTCGCCCAGCTCGACGCGCTCGAGCAACATGAAATCCCGCCCGAGTACGACCGCAAGACGATCCAGGAGTTCATCGCCTGGTCCAAGGCATCGAGCGGCGCCGAGCTAGCCAACGCCCAGAAAATTTTCGATCGATTGTGCCAGGTCTTACGCGTGCTGGACACCGGGCTCAAGAAAGCCGACGATCATAACCCTTACGTCTTCGAGGAGGACGTCAAGGAGGGCAAGAGGCATCGGCGTATCGACGTTTATCGCCATGGCTGCTTCGTCTTCGAAGCCAAGCAGGGCATCGACCCCAAAGCGCCCGCGCGCCCCGACGACATTGCCGCGATTGCCGCCGCCAAGGCCAAGGTCGGTCATACCCAGAACGTGAAGGGGGCCGGCGTACGCGGCTCGACCAACTGGGCCGACGAGATGCAGACAGGTCGCCACCAAGCAGGAAACTACGCCGTTCAGGTAACCCGGCGTGGCGATCCCAAGCCGCCGTTCCTGCTTGTCGCCGACGCTGGCTACAAGCTCTGGATCTGGTCGAGCTTTACGCAAGACGCACGCGACGACTACGGGGACTTCGAGCTGGGTGCGGCGCTTTCCTGGGACGATCTGGCGCGGCCCGAGGTCTTCAAGTTACTCCGGCAAATCTGGCTTACTCCGGAAGAACTGAACGAGGAAGCGCACGGGGCGCGTGTCAGCGCCGAGATCGCCCTCCTCGTGGGCAAGCTAGCGATACGGCTCGAGAAGCGCTTCAGCCCGGCAGTCGTCGGCGACTTCTTGATGAAATGTGTGCTCACGATGTTCGTAGAGGACGTCGGCTTCCTCCCGCACCATATCTTCACTGCGCGACTCAAGGGATGGGTTCAGGAAGCACGCGCTGGTCACGCGGATCGCTTCGTCCGTGGGCTGCGCAACCTTTGGACGCGGATGCGTGACGGCGGCGATCTCGAATCCGGCGATCCGATCCGGCAGTTCAACGGCTATCTATTCAAAGATCCAGAGCCGCTCGCGCTTCAGACTGACGAGATGGATTCGCTGCTCGACGCTGCCGTTACCGACTGGCGTCGGGTCTCGCCGGCTATCTTCGGAACGCTCCTGGAGCGCGCCCTTTCCGCGGAGGAGCGTCAGCGGCTCGGAGCGTTCTACACGCCGGAAGCCTATATCCGGCGGCTCGTCGACAAGACGATTATGATACCTCTGCGAGCTCAATGGACGGACATCCGCGCCGAGATGGAGCTCCAACTCCGTGCCGGGAAGGACAAGAAAAAGGCGCGGAAGACTGCGATCGAGGCCGGGCACGCGTTCCGCAAACAACTCACGGATATTCGTGTCCTGGATCCGGCGTGTGGGAGCGGGAACTTCCTCTACGTCGCGCTCAAGGAGATGAAGCGACTGGAGAGCGAGGTCGTGCGCGCGCTCGACACAATGGGTAGCAAGCAGACCTGGTTCGACATGCCAGGCGAGACGGTCCACCCGGCGCAGTTCTTCGGCATCGAGATCAAGCCTTGGGCGGCGAAAATCGCCGAACTGGTGCTCTGGATCGGCTACCTCCAGTGGCAGGTTTCTGTGGGACGTTTGCATTGGATGCGCGATCCGCTGCTTCAGGATCTACACCATATCCGGAATGCGGATGCGCTGATCACTTACAAGAAGATCGAAAACGTTGTCGATGAGGACGGTAAGCCGGAGCTGCGTGCGCGGGGGGTCACGAACAAGCAAGCACCGCGCGTGATGGTGGCCGTGACGCGCTATAGAGGGGTCGCGGTCGCGGCGTGGCCGGAGGCTGAATATATAGTCGGGAACCCGCCGTTCTTGGGGAATAAGCGACTCAACGATGTGCTGAATCCGGGCTACGTCGAGGCAATCAAAGAGGCTTATCCGTCGGTGCCCAAGACGGCTGATCTTGTAATGTATTGGTGGTGGCGTTGCGCAGAGCTTCTCAGAAATAAGAAAACCCTCCAGCGCTTTGGGTTGGTCACCACGAACAGCATAACTCAGAAATTTAACCGAGCCGTCGTGGCCGGAGCCCTCAGCGATAGGTCGATTGAGGCAGTTGGCGACTCGAGGGACAAGGGCGCTTCAGCGCTGGTCAAGCAGGGCAAAAGAGCCACGCCGATCGTGTCTGTCGAGACGCCTGGAAACAAGGGTGTAAAGATTGCCTATGCCGTCGCGGATCACCCGTGGTTCGACGAAGGTGCATGCGTGCGCATTGCGATGACGGTGGCCGATCGCGACACCGATAAACCTGTTATTGCAGTTGTTACAGACGAGAAAAAGACAAAAGCAGCGGAGCTTGCACAGGTTTGTGTCAGCGAGACGGTGGTGGCTGCCATACATTCCGATCTGGCGAGCGGTGCCGATGCAGAGTCTGCTGCAGAGTTATTGGCGAACGAGTGTCTAACATTTCAAGGAATGAATCCAGTCGGGGATGGATTTCGCCTCTCGCCCGAAGAACTTCAGCAGTACGGATATTCGCCTCATAAGTTGCCTCCGGTTATCAAGCCACATGTCGTGGGCCGTGATCTCGCTCAGCGGATCGATCGAAGAGCGCTACATCATAGATTTTCATGGGCTATCGGACCAGGAAGCGTCGCGAAAATTTCCGGCCCTATATGATCGGCTCCTTCGCGAGGTCAAGCCGCAGCGCGACCGTCAAAATGATCGCCAGCGTAAGGAGAAGTGGTGGCTCTTCGGGCGAAGTAGTGCCGATCTTCGCGGTGCGGTATCGGGGCTTAATTCTTATATTGGGACATGTCGAACCTCGCGACATCGATTGTTTTCAATTGTTCCAGCGGACGTAATTCCGAATACTGAAGTTGTTGTAATCGCGCTCGAAGATGTCGCGTATCTCGCCGTGCTCTCGAGCCGAGTGCATGTGACGTGGGCCATGCGAGTGGGGGGATGGCTTGGTGTCGGCAACGACTCGCGCTACAACCACCTGGACTGCTTCGCCAAGTTCCCTTTCCCCTCACTTACTCCGGCGCAAGCTCTCGAACTCCGCCACCTCGGACAACGACTCGATGCCCATCGTAAGGCGCGGCTCGCTGCGCATCCGGAATTGACCCTTACGAACGCTTACAACGTCCTTGCCAAGCTGCGTGAGCACGTAGCCTTGGACGCCGAGGAAGAGCGCGTAAGAAATATGGCTCTCGTGGACACGCTGTTGCATCTCCACGCCGAGATCGACCGTGTGACTCTCTCCGCCTATAGTTGGCCGGTGAACCTCTCCGATGAAGCCATTATTGAGAAGCTCGTCAAGCTCAATACCGAACGCGCTGCCGAAGAGAAGAAGGATAAGATCCGCTGGCTCCGCCTCGAGTACCAAGCTGCCTTGCAGGGTAAGCTCGATATGAAGGAGGCGAAGCTTCCTGTGAAGTCGGATGCCAAGAAGTCCGCGAAGCGCTCCAAGACCGCGTCCGCCCTCCCATGGCCCGCAGATATGCCCGGACGTATCCATGTCCTCAAGACCCTCCTCCGCGAGCTGGGCGAGCCGATCGAGACGCGCCTCATTGCCATGGCGTTCAAGGGCGCGAAGTTCGATGAGGTCGAGCTCAACCTTCGCTGCGCTATGGCGGCGGACGCCGTGATCATGACGGAGACGGAAACGGGCGACGTTGCCTGGATGGCGCGCCCGGTGTGATATGATGGCGCGACAGGGGTCGAGCTGTGCGCCCGACCCCGTCCGCAGCCTACTGGCAGAAGACCGTGGCCTGACCCGCGGGCGTCGGATAGAACGACGACACGAAGATACACATCTCGTTGTCCTCGGCCGACTCACCGAACGTCAGCGTGTTGGCCGAGTTGTTGACGAAGGTACAGTTGAAGTTGAGCGTGGAGCCGCCCTTCACGGCCTTGGCCGGCGCGAACAGGGTCGGTTTGGGCTCGTCCCAGGTCGTCGTTTCAAAGATCTTTTCGGTCCCGATCGTGGCGTCGAAGTGAGTCCCATGCTTGTGCATGTGGCTGCCGGCCTTGACCAGGTTCATGTCGAACGGCAGCTTGCACTTGTGGTTCACCACCTGGGTGGAGTTGGGCTGAATGCTGAAGTCGGGCTCGACGACGAAGAGCACCCCCGCGTGGTCCTTCACCGTCCCGGGCTTGGCGAGGTGGAAGGTGATCTCCACGTGGGCCTCGAGGGGCTGGCTCGAGGTGTTCAGGTAGTGCGATTGCATCCGGAAGCCTTTGGTCGGCGGGATCAACGCGGCCACGCCCGCAGGGAACTCGAGCGAATCGTCGGGGAGCTGCGTCGAGTAGGGCGTCGCGGCGAACTCCAGGCCACTGCAGCTCTCCACCGCGGTGTCGACGGCCTTGTCCTTGTAGAAGAGCAGGAGGTGGTGCGAGCCGCCGGTCATGTGCGACTCGAAGGCAGAGACCTCGGCGTCGGCGCCGCCAAAGGGGTTCTTGAAGTTCTGGCACCGATAGACCTCGCCGCCGGGAGGCACGGTGAAGCTATCCATCTTCAGCGTCAGCGTCTCGCCCTCGAAGCCGCCCGAGCCGGTGGTCACGCCCGTCGTCGCGCTGCCGCCGGTGCCGGCGCCGCCCGTTCCGCCGCTCGAGGCGCTCGTCGCCGCGGAGCTGCTGCCAGCGCCGGTCCCGCTGGTCGAGGCCTCTGTGTCGACGTCACCGCCACAGGCGGTCAGAGCCAGGAGGGCCAGTGTGGAGAAAGGAAGCCATGTGGTTGCGTTCATCGTGTGATTGCTCCTCGTCCGTCCCCCGGTGATAGATCCGTGACAGCTCCAGCTCACAGCAATAGCATCATTTTCGTGACCCCGAACCCGTTTGACCCGTTTCCGTGGATCGAAACCCCCCGCCTGCGCCTGCGCGCGCCCACTCTGGACGACGAGGAGGCGATGTTCCAGGTGGCGACAGATCCGTTAGTGTTGAAGTATTTGGGTCGTGCTCCTCCGACGCGGGAAAAGACGCGTGAGAAGCTCACCAAGGTCCTCGAGGGGATCCGCAGCGGGGTGACGATCCTCTGGATCCTGACCGACCGCGAGAGCGGCGCCTACCTTGGCGGCGCCTGCCTGTGGAGCTGGAACCAGCCGAACTTCCGGGCCGAGGTGGGCTACGACCTCGCGCCGTCCCACTGGGGTCGGGGGTTGGTGACGGAGGCCCTGACGCCAATTCTCCGCTTCGGTTTCGAGCGGATGGATCTCCACAGCGTGGAGGCGCAGATTCACCCGGAGAATCAGGGATCGATCCGGGTGGTGGAGAAGCTCGGCTTCCAGAAGGAAGCGCACTTCCGGGAGAACCATTTCAACGGGACGAGCTTCGAGGATACGGCGGTGTATTCGCTGTTGGCCCCCTGATCCCCGCCCTTTTCGTCAGAAGGAAAGGGCGAGGGACAGGAGGTCAGCGTCAGGCCAGCTCCCCGGCGAGGCCGCGGGCCTCTTCGAGGGAGACGCGCTTGCGCTTCAGCTCCTCCACGAGGGCCCTGGCCTCGGCCACCACCTCTGGAGGGGCCTTGTCGGCGAAGGTCGGCTGCGAGAGCTTCTTCTCCAGCACGCCGATGTCTTTCTCCACCTTCTTGATCTCGCGGTCGACGCGGGCGCCCTCTTTGTCGGCCTCGACGAGGCCCTTCAAGCCCACCAGGACCTCGGTCTCGGCGGCGATGCTCATCACTGATCCCGGGGGGCGGGGCTTGCCGCGCTCCTCGATCACCGGCTCTCCCACGGTCTTGACCAGGGTGCGAATCGTGAGCGCCTCGCGCGCGAGCACGGCGCGGAGGGCGGCGTCGGCGTTGCGGAGCGTGAGCGGGACCTCGTCACGGGGCTTGACCTCGTGCTCGCTGCGGACGGTGCGGGCCGCGGAGATCACCGCCTGGAGGAAGGCCATGTCGCGCTCGGCGGCCTCGTCGCGCGGGGCGACTGCCTCGGTCGGGTAGGCGGCCAGGGCGATCGAGATCGGGTGGCCTTCGGGGCGAGGGACCTTGTGCCAGAGGTCCTCGGTGATGAAGGGGATGAAGGGGTGGAGGAGGCGAAGGGCCACCTCGAGCACGTAGGCGAACACGTCGCGTGTCTCCTCGGCGGCGGCCCCGCCGGCGGCGAAGATCGGCTTGGACATCTCCAGGTACCAGGCGCAGAGCTCGTCCCAGAAGAAGTGGTAGAGGCCGAGCGAGGCGTCGTCGAGGCGGAACCCCTCGATGCCGGTTTGCGCAGCGCCCGCCGCGGCCGAGAGGCGCGAGAGGATCCACCGATTAGGGAGGATCGTCGCAGTCGGCGCCGACGAGGTGACCTTGGCGCCTTCGAGGTAGGTGAGGGCGTAGCGGGTCGCGTTCCAGACCTTATTGCAGAAGTTGCGGTTGCCCTCGAGCTTCTTGGGCGAGAGGGGGATCCGCTTGGCCTGCGGCGAGTACGTGGCGAGGGTGAAGCGGAGGGCGTCCGCGCCGTAGGCCGAGAACGAGGCGCCCATGCTCGCCGCCGAGGGATAGGCCTTCTTGAACTTGCGCAGCGCCTCTTCCTTCGGCGCGCCGGGGAGGGCCTTCTCGACCACCTCATCGAACGTCGCCCCGTGGATGAGGTCGAGCGGATCGATGACGTTGCCCTTGACCTTGCTCATCTTGTCGCCTGTCTCGTCCACCACGAGGCCGTGGAGCAAGATGCGCTTGAAGGGGGGCTGTCCCATGAAGTGAATGCCCATCATCATCATCCGGGCGATCCAGAAGAAGAGGATGTCGTAGCCGGTCTCGAGATCGCTCGCGGGGTAGAACTTCTCGAGGGCCGCCGTCTTCTCTGGCCAGCCGAGGGTGGCAAAGGGCCAGAGGCCGCTCGAGAACCACGTGTCGAGCACGTCTTCATCTTGCTTCGGATCGGCCACGCCGCATTTGGCGCAAGCAGATACCGTCTCTTCATTGGTAACAGTGATGTGGCCGCAGGCGCAGTGGAAGGCCGGGATCCGGTGGCCCCACCAGAGCTGGCGTGAGATGCACCAGTCGAGGATGTTGGTCATCCAGTGCTCGTAGGTCTTGGACCACTCCTCGGGGACGATGACAGTCTTGCCCTCGCGCACCGCGGCGAGCGCCGGCTCGGCGAGGGGCTTCATCTTCACGAACCACTGGGTGGAGATCATCGGCTCGACGATCGAGCCGGAGCGCTCGCTCCGCGGGAGCACCAGCTCGTGCGGCTTGGTGCCGCGGACGAGGCCCTTCTCTTCAAGGGCCTTCTTCACGGCCTTGCGGGCGACGAAGCGGTCGAGTCCGGTGAACTGACCGGCGTTCTCGTTCATCGTCCCGTCGAGGTTGAGAATGGTGATCTGCTCGAGGCCATGGCGCTTGCCGGTGGCATGATCGTTGAAGTCATGCGCCGGGGTGATCTTCACCGCGCCGGTGCCAAGCTTGGGATCGACGAGGATGGCGTCGGCGATGATCGGGATCAGACGATCGACGAAGGGGTGCTTGACGAGCTTGCCGATGAGGTGCTTGTAGCGGGGATCGTCGGGGTGGACGGCCACCGCGGTGTCGCCGAGCATCGTTTCAGGGCGGGTGGTGGAGACGACGATCTCGTGTGCTCTCTCGGCCGGGGGTTTGGGGGCAGAGCCCGGCTCGCCGGGCGAGCCCCCATCGTCGGCTAGAGGATAGGCGAAGTCAAAGAGCTCTCCATTGGCAGGCTCGTTCTCGACCTCGAGGTTGGAGAGCACGGTGCGCGCCTCGCAATCCCAGTGGATGAGGCGAGTGTCACGGTAGATGAGGCCCTCTTCGTAGAGCTGGACGAAGGCCGCGCGGACGGCGCGCGACATGTCGGGATCCATGGTAAACTTGCTGCGCTTCCAGTCGGCGCTGACGCCGAGGACGCGCTGCTGGAGCTGGATTCGACCGCCGCTCTGGGCCTTCCACTCCCAGACGCGCTCCAGGAACTTTTCCCGGCCGAGGTCGTGACGGCTCTGGCCTTCACGCTTGAGGATGCGCTCGACGACGGTCTGGGTGGCGATGCCGGCGTGATCGATCCCGGGCTGCCAGAGGGTGTTGTAGCCGCGCATGCGGTGATAGCGGACGAGCACGTCCTCGATCGTGTTGGTGAGGGCGTGGCCCATGTGCAGCGAGCCCGTGACGTTGGGCGGCGGCATCGGCAACACGTAGACGGGGCGGGTGTCGGCGAGATCGTCCGAAGCGGCGAAGACGTCGTGCTCGAGCCAGTAGGCGTACCAGCGGGGCTCTACGTCCCTGGGATCGTAGGCTTTGGCGAGCTCGCTCTCGGGCTTGGCAGCTTCGGTGGGGTCGGGCGGAGGCGGGAGGGCAGGATCGGTCGTCATGGCGCGGCGAGCAGTTTCGCATAAAACCGCGCGATTGTCCGCGTGAGCTCGCCGGGGTGGAGCGCTCTGACGAGGATTAACGGCTGAGGTGGACCGACTTGCCGGCGCCGACGTCGACGCGGATCGCCTTGGTTTGGCGCTCGCTCGCGGGCCAGAAGAGGATGCCGCCGTCCACGTGGTCGAAGCGGTAGAACGAGCCCGTCACGGTCTCGGTCAGGCCGGCGGACTCGACGACGACTGATTTTGCTTCGGCGAGCGGCGGGGCTTCCAGGCGGATCGAGGACAGCCATTGAATGCTGCCGTCCTGGCCGACGAGGGCGCGATCGTAGAGGCGGTTCTTCAAGGCCTCGGGGACGATGACGCGCTTGACGCCGTTGATGAGCTTGATCCGCTCGACGAGGGCTGTGAACGTGTAGTCGGAGATCCAGACGTCGAGGCAATAGCCCATGATGTCCGTCGTCGTCGGCGGGTAGAGCTTCTTCGTGAGCAGGTTATAGCCCCAGACGCCGTCCTCGCCGCCCTTGTGCGGGTAGTTGGGATCCGCGTCCGGTACGTTGCAGGGGGCGTGCTGGCGGCCGTGGTTGTGGCCAATCTCGTGCAATGCAGTGATGACGCTGTCGGGATCGGCGTAGCCGAGGCCGATGGCCGCGCGAGAGTAGTTGTCCCCCGGATCGCCGAGGAGGCCGAGGCCGGCGACGCAGCCGCCGCCACAGAAGCTGCCAAAGCTCGATTTCGGCGTGAAGGGTGCGTAGTAGTAAACGTCCGTCCCGACCTTGTCCATGAGGCGGACCTCGGCCACGTGGTCGAGGAGCGTGTCCCAGCCCTGGCCGCCGGCGCTGACGGTCTTCGTCCAGACGATGGGCTCGCTGCGAACGGTGAGCTCCAGCTTCGGTGACGGGTACATCGCGCGGAAGCCGTCGGCGTACATCTTGATCTGCTCGTCCGTCATCGGCGGTAGGACGGCGTCGACGCCGTAAGCGATCGGGGCGAGGACGATCTTCAGCGTCTCGCCGACGCTCTCGGCGGCGATCGGATCGCTGCCGGTGGCCGGGTAGAGGAGCGGCTGCGCGTCGAGCGCCTTGGCGACGTTGGGCTCGCCGATGACGACGCGGTACTTCGTGGCCTTCGTGATCTTGTCGCCGGGGATGTCGAAGTTGAGCGTGCTGATCAGCTTCTCGTCGGTGGACGACGCGGGGATCGTCTGCACGATCTGGATCGGCTCCTTGTCGCCGTCAAAGAAGACCTGCGCGGTGAGATCGTGCGAGGAGTCGACGTTGACGAAGACGCGGAGGAGCGCGTCGCGTCCGGCGACGATCGGGATGTCGCTCGTCGCCGGCATGCCGTCGGCCATGAGCGGGCGCTTGACGGCCTGGTAGAGCGCGATCTCCTTGATGGTCACGCCGGGGGTGGCCTGGAGCGGAGGGATGACCGGCGGCTCGGGGATCGGCGTCGTCGCCGTCGGTGTCGGCGCCAGCGGGTTCGTCTCGGTGCCCGAGCCGCACGCGGAGGTGAAGGCGGCCCCGAAGGCCAAGGCAAGGATGAGCGGCCGTTTCGTCAAGACTTCCTCCACAAGGAAACGCTGCAATTCGGCCCACTATGAACCGTAGGCGCGCGCGGGGTCAATCATGGGCGCGCGGCGGGGCGTCCTTCATCACGAGGAAGAGCAGGAAGCCCACGCCGATCCATACAAGCTCTTTTGCGCGTTTGATCAACATGAAGGCGACGCCGACCGTGGGCGCGTCGGCGACGCCGAAGGCGCCGAGGAAGGCGACGTAGCCCGCGTCGAGTACGCCGAGGGCACCCGGGACGACGAAGGCGAGGGAGCGGAGCATCACCACGACGACCTCGAGCGAGAGGACCTCGACGAAGCCGAGGTGGACGTGGAGGAGGCGCAAGATCACCAGCGTCTCGAGCGACTCGAGGAGCCACATGCCGAGGAGGAGCGCGGCGGCGGCGGCGAGCGAGGATCGGCGCTCGCGAAAGAGCACCGCGAAGTGGCGATCGGTGGCGAGGAAGCCGGACTTTTTGTCGGCGAGGAAGGCGCGGAGGCGCGGGCTGGGGATGCGCGCGAGGAGGCCGTGCGAGCGCGTCGCGAGCGAGCCGGAGACGAGCGCCTTCGCCATCGCGAAGACCATGACGTAGAGGGCGATCGCCGAGCCGGCGACGATCCACTCGAGGCCGCGAACGCCGAGGATGAGCGTCGACGCGAGGCGCAGGTAGCCGAAGCCGAGGGCGACCGCGAGGGTGACGTAGAGCGCGTTGGCGAAGACGATCAGCGACTTTTTCGTCGCGATCCCGGCGAGGCCGTCGGGGATCGGGATGTCGCAGCGGCGGAGGAGGAGGTACGGGTTGAGCGAGTCCGAGACGGCGATGCCGGCCGGGAAGCTCATCAGGACGGCCTCGGTCGAGAGGACGACGGAGTAGATGCGGGGGAACGAGACGCGGTGGCCGAGGACGCCAAGGACGCGGCGGTACGCTTCCGCGTGGCAGGCAATGACGGCGATGTAGGGGACGAGGGCGAGCAGGATCGGCGCGCCCACAGCCCCCGCCAGCGCGGCGGCGCGGCCGAGCTCGGCCTGGCGGAGGGTGTTCCACAGGGCGAACGCGGCGACGCCGACGAAGAGGACGCGCACCGCGATGAACCCCGGCGACGCCCGGGGCTTCGGGATCGGCGAAGGGATCGCGGGCGTCGTCAATGAGCGCGATCGCCTACTTGGTGAGGCGGGAGAGCTCTTCTTTGATCAGCGTCTCGGCGAGGACGGGGACGATCTCCCAGACCACGCGCTCGATCACCTCGCGCGAGAGCGCGGTGACCGCTTCGATCTGCGCCGCCGTGAGGCCGAGCTGCTCGAGCTTGCCCGCGAGCTGGCCGTTGAGCGCCGCGCCCGCCGGGCCCGCGTTGAACGCCGCGGTCTTGACGTCTTCGGAGCTCGCGTGGGGCGTGGTGGCGTTCAACGGGGAGCGCACGACCTGGACCGTCGCGGCGGCCGGGGCGACCGCGGTGATCGGCTTGGTCGCGATCGGCGTCGGGTTCCCGACCGCGGCGGGCGGGTTGTAGATCAGCGTCTTGGCGCGCTGCATCGGCGTGGCGACCGCAAGCGTCGCGGCGGCGACGGCGGGCTTGGCCGCGGCTGCGACCGGCTTCGGGTCGGCCGTGGGCGACGGCATCGACGGCGTGGTCTGCGCGACCCCGGCCGGCTTCACCGCGCCCGCGGACTGGCCCGTCAGCAGCTTCTTGACCTTGTCGATCATCTGCTGCGTGTCGAAGGGCTTGTCCATGTGGTCGTCCACCTGGGACGCCGCGCCTTTGGCCACGTCGAACGGGTTTTGCTTCGACGACATGAACAGGACCGGGGTGGTCGGGAACAGGCGCTTGATCTCTTTGCAGAGCTCGTACCCGTTCTTCGGCTCGAGCGTGCCGTCGGTGATGACCAGATCTGGCTTGTCAGCCTTGATCTTCGTCAGCGCGGCGTCCGGACTGTTGGCCGTGACGATGGTGAAATCCGGACTTGCGAAGGTGATCTCGAGGACCTTGCGCATGGTCAAGCTATCGTCGACGGCGAGAAGGGTGCTGGCCACGGAAGAGGTCTCCTCTGTTCGGCCTGCCCATTAGTACGAGCAGGCGAGCCGGTATCTTCGGACCCGCGCGCGCAATGTGTCAACATCGCGGATGATCTGCGGTGGCGGGCCGGCGCTCGCCGGGCCGCTCTGGCGAACGTTTTCCCGCTTCTGGCCGCCTTTTGGAGCCTCTCTCGATGTCCCGTCCCCGATCCTCGAAATCGACCCAGCCGGTGGTCGCCCCCCCGCTCGCCGAGCCCCCGTCGGCCTCGCCGCCGCCCTCGCCGCCCCTCGCGGTGGTCAAGAATTCGTCCGCCGAGCAGTCGTGGGTGGTCCCCGAGGAGCTCAACAAGCGACCGGTCGACGGGGCGCTCCGGACCCTCGCCGGGATCCCGTGGTCCGAGGCGCGGCACGCCGTGGCCTCGGGAAAGGTCCGGATCGGCGGCGAGACGGTGCTCAATTTGCTGCGCTACGTGTACACGGGGGACCGCGTCTCGCTCCACCCGGCGGCGCCCAAGCCGCGGACGACGCAGGTCAAGGCGCTCGACCGGGATCTGATCGTCTACGTCGACTCCGAGGTCGTCGTGGTGCGCAAGCCGGCGGGCGTGAGCACGGTGCCGTTCGGCGACGAAGAGCACGAGGAGATCACGCTCGACGCGCTGGTGCGCGAGGTCCTCTCGCGGCGGGATCGGATCCGCGGTCGGGCCGAGCTCGGCGTGGTCCAGCGGCTCGATAAGGTCACGAGCGGGGTGCTGGTCTTCGCGCGGACCTTCTCCGCGAAGAAGCACCTCGGCCAGCAGCTCCGCGTCCACACGATGCACCGGCGCTACCTGGCGATCGCCCACGGCGACGTGCGCGGCGGGACGTTTCGAACCTACCTGGTGGAAGACGCCGGGCGCGGCCTGCGCGGCTCGGCGGCCCCGGGGCGACGCGAAGGTCAGCTCGCGGTGACGCACGTGACCCCGATCGAACGGCTGAACGGGGCGACGCTGGTGAGCTGCCAGCTCGAGACGGGGCGGACCCATCAGATCCGCATCCATTTGGCGGAGTCAGGGCACCCGCTGGTGGGCGAGAAGGTCTACATCCGCAACTACCGCGACGAGCCGATCTCGGCGCCGCGGTTGATGCTGCACGCGGCCGAGCTCGGGTTCGACCACCCGTCGGACGAGCGACCGATGCGCTTCGAGGACCCGCCGCCGAGCGACTTCCAGGAGGTCCTCGCCCGGCTCCGCATCCCGTCCTAAAGCACCGAACGGGTTGAAATGGACCGAAAAGAGCCGCATTTCAACCTGTTCGGTGCTCTAGCGGGGCTTGCCGCCGAGCGCTTCGCTCATCGCGTTCGCCGTGGCGTCGACCAGCGGCATCACCTTCGCGTAGTCCATGCGCGTCGGGCCGAGGACGCCCACGGTGCCGGCGACACGGCCGCGATCCGAGTACGAAGCGACGACGAGGCTGAGATCGCCGCCGCCGAGATCCCCCGTCTCGGAGCCGACGAAGACCGTGACCGCGCCCGCGCCCGCGGCGAGCGTCTTGTCGAGCAGCTCGACCAGCTCGCGCCGCTCGTCGAGGACCAGCATCAGCTTCTTCAGGCGGGAAACGTCGGTGTACTCGGGCAGATCGATCAGGCGCGACTGGCCTTCGATCACCACCTCGCCCTTGCGTGGGACGTCCACCATCGCGCGGGCGCCGAGGTCGAAGGCGCGGCGGCGGAGGGCGTCGAGGGCGACGCGCTCGTCAGCGAGGCGGCGCGCGAAGAGGTCGCGCACTTCGCCGAGGTTGCGGCCTTCGATCACGTCGGCGAGGAGGTTGTGGACCCGGTTGAGATCGCCCTCGCTGATCGCGTCGTCGACGGCGATGAAGCGGTTCTCCACGGTGCCGTCGGAGAAGACGAGGACCGTGAGCATCTGCCCGGGCCGGGTCGGAATGAAGCGGAGCTGCGAGAGGGTGCGGAGCTCCTTCGGCGGTCCGGCGATCACCGCGGCGCCGCCGGAGAGCTCGGAGAGGTAGCGGCCGGCTTCGCGCAGCGGATCCTCCGCCATCGCGTAGATCTCGGCGAAGCGAGCGCCGAGCTTGGCCTGCTCTTCGGGCGAGAGCGCGCGCACTTCCACCAGCGTGTCGATGAAGAGGCGGAGCGCGCGATCCGTCGGGATGCGCCCTGCGGAGGTGTGCGGTTGCTTGAGGAACCCGCCCTCTTCCAGGTCGGCGAGGACGTTGCGGATCGAGGCGGCGGAGAGATCGAGCCCATACTTGCGGGCGAGCGTGCGGCTGCCGACCGGGTCACCCGTAGCGATGAACTCCGTCACGACGGCGAACAGGATCTTGCGAGAACGCTGTGGCAGATCACTCATGGAAACTCAGGGTCCCGCCGGTGCGAGAGCCGGATGAGCGCCTCGGTGTCCAGGATGGATCCACGGGCGCTCCACGGCTCTTTTGTTGTATGCCGGTGCCGGGACGTGGTCAAATCCTCGCTGCGGTGCGCCTTTTGGAAAGTCAGCCCAGGCCTCGGCGCCTCCTTCCCAGCGCGCTCGCGTTCGCGGCTTTCTTCGGCCTCGCGAGCGACGCGGGGGCGCGCGGTCAGGGTCACGTTCGCGTGCATCCGGACTGGGAAAAGCATCCATCGACGCGCTACGCCGGCCTGACCGCGCCGGACTGCAGGGCCGAGCTCGACCGCCGCAAGATCGCCTATTCGCCGGTACAAAACGCGCCGGGCGTGCTCGCGCCCGTGCGCTTGCCGGAGGACGTCGGCGGCGTCGTCTACCGCACCGCGATCGCCAAGCACCTGCGCGGGACGAACCCCTACGACGTCTTCGATTGCCGCCTCGCGCTGGCCCTCCACGATTTCAGCAAGGTGCTCCGCGCCCACGACATCGACGAGGTGCTGATCTTCTCGGCGTGGCGGCCGCCCGGGAAGCACTGGGATGACGGCAAGCTTGGGCACCGACACCCCGGGGCGCTGGCGATTGACGCGTACCGTTTTGGAAAGAAGCTCGCGGACGGCCAGACCGAGCGAACGTGGCTCGAGGTCGCGAAAGACTTCCATGGGACCATCGGCCCAGCGCCGTGCGGGTCCGGCGCGGCGCCGCCATCGCCCTCGACGCCCGAGGCGAGGGAGCTGCGATCGATCGCCTGCGAGGCCGCGGATCAGCACTTTTTCACGTCGATCCTGACGCCGAACTACAACCGCGCGCACTTCAACCACTTCCACCTCGAGGTCACGCCCGAGGTGAGGTGGTTCCTGGTGCGGTAGTCCGTTTCGTGCTTTTGCGGCGCGCCAAGGGAAGGTTCCCCGCGGCGGCTCGTATCACCAGGACCCGCTCTCCGCCGGGGCGCCCCTCGGGTCCAAAATCCCGCTATGGTAGGCCCCGGATGGTCACCGGCCCGGTTCTTCCCGGCCTCGCTTCCCCTTCGCCCCCGGTCCCCCTTCCTATGGTAGCTCGCGCGAAATCCGGCACCTCTCGCAGCCCCGCTCTCGTCGCCCTCGTCCTCGTGGCGATGGCTCTCGCGACGAGCCAGGCGGGCTGCGCGGGGATCATCAACAACAACCCCGAGCTCCGCTGGAAGCTCTTCTCGCTGTTCGGGGCCCCGAAGATCTGCCCGGAGATGTTGAAGCACGGCGTCTCGATCCGGCTCCAGGAGCGAGCCCCGGCGATGGGCCGCTACTTCCCGATGCAGTGCAGCTACACCGTCGACAACAGCCGCCAGGTGCTGACGGTGAGCATCGCGGGCACCGGCTACGGGTACATGACGCCGGCGAAGCGCGTGGGCTTCTCGCTCAACGCCACGGTCGAGTACCGACCCGACTTCGTGATGGCCGGGGACGACATCTACATCTGGGCCAAGCTCAACCGGATCGTCGACGGACCGCGCTTCCAGCTCGGCTACATCGAGAACCCGATCATCGACGTCGCGGCCAACGTGCCGGGCGTCGGGAGCATCGCGAACTTCCTCGGCAACCAGGTCGTGTCGAGCGTGATGACCCAGGGCTTCACGGTCATCCACAACGACACGACCGGGGACGACTTCACGCTGGGCAACCTCTACCCGCCGTCGCGCCCGCACCACCCGTTCCAGGTCGTCGGCACCGATCGCTTCACCTTCGCCAACGAGACCGTCGACGTGCAGAGCGGCCAGCGCGACTACCTCGGCCCGTTCGAGGTCGCGAACCAGGGCCAGGCGCTGATGCTGACGATGAGCGTGATCGGCCCCGCGGTGGACGTGATGATCGTCGACCGGATGTCGGGCGACGCCTGGCGCGACGCCTACCAGACCGGCAAGCCCCTCGGCCCTCCGTATGGCCCGATCCTCGGCGGCGCCCCGCTCCAGCCCGGCGCCGCGCAGAACACACGCTACGTGCTGCCGCCGGGGAGCTACTACGTCGTCATCGACAACACGGCGTACGCGGGGACGGTGAACCCGACGGGCTCGTTCTTCGGCGCGCTCGCCGGCGGGACAGCAGCCCAGGTCAGCTACGTCGCTCAGCTATCGAACTGACGTCTACTCCTGAAATCACCATTGATTTCGCGCCGCGCTCGAGAAGCGCGGCGCCCCGCGATCGGGGATTCCGTTTCGTGACGCTACATCCTTGACGGCATTTCCGAGGGGCAGGATAGACTGCGCCATGATCGCAGGGGCCCACCAGGACTTGGACAGCGCCGCGCTCGAGCGCTTACGCGGGCGCTTGAACTCGTACATGGCCAAGAAGGGCCTGCGGTCGACGGCCCAGCGTCGCCTGATCATCGACACCTTCTTCGAAGGCGCGTCGCACATGACGATCGAGGACTTGCTCAACGAGGTCCGCGGCCGCGACAAGGGCATCGGGTACGCGACGGTGTACCGCACGCTCAAGCTCCTCGCCGAGTGCGGGGTCGCCTCGGAGCGGCGCTTCGGCGACGGCCTCAGCCGCTACGAGCTCGCCGACGAGGCGACGACGCACCACGACCACCTCATCTGCGTCGCGTGCGGGAAGATCGTCGAGTTCGAAGAGCCGCGGATCGAAGAGCTTCAGGAAGAGATCGCGACGCGCTACGGCTTCGCGATCACTTCTCACAAGCACGAGATGTACGGCACGTGCCCGGAGTGCCGGCAGATCACCTGAGCCGCGACGCTCGCCTTGATGATCGCCGGCCTCGATCCGCCGCCCGCGCGCTGCTCATTTCAAAACTCCACGGCGACACGTCTACGTACCCAGTGACCGCACGTCGCGGTCATTTGGCGGGAAATATCCAATGATCAATCACTTCTCTTCGCTCCCTTTGCGCGGCGTGGGCCTGGGCGTATCCGCGCTGCTCGCGGCGACCTCGCTGGTCCTGGGCGGCTGCTCCGACGATCAGACCGGCAGTGGCGGCGGGAGCGGTGGTGGGACGAGCGCCACCTCCACCTCCGGCGGCACCACCAGCACCGGCGCGACCACGGGCGGCACCACCACGGGCACGGGCGGTGGGCAAGCCGAGCCCGGCATCGCTGTGCTCAACTCGAAGATCACCCAGGTCTCGGCCACAGACAAGATGAAGTGGCTCGCCACCGGCGAGGCGCTCGATCCGACGACCCTGATCGTGGTCGTCAGCACCGAGCAGCAGAGCTGCAACGCTCCTGTCTTCGACCTCGGGACCAAGAACCATCATCAGATCCTGATCGGGCTGCCGCAGGCGATGCAGAAGGTGGGCAAATACGATATCTCGTCCACCGACGTGATCGCTTACGGGACCACCTGGCTCAGCGACGGAATGGGGAGCGGCGGTGGAGGGATGGCGACGCTCGGCGCGGGAACGGTGGAGGTCCTGAGCATCGATGCCACGACCATCAACGTGCGCCTCGCGGGGCTGATCAACGACTTCGTCTCCGAGAACGGCGACTACCTGGTCACGCGCTGCCCCTGATCCGGCCCGATCGCCTGGCCTTCGGCGCCGGGCTTCCCGGCCTCCTCGCGACGTGGCAAGCTCGCGCGCTACCACGCTATGATCCTCCAAGACCTCCTCTCCGCCCTCGAGACCATCGCCCCCCTTCGCTACGCCGAAGCGTGGGACAACGTCGGCCTCTTGACGGGTGATCCCGCAGCGCCGATCGCGCGCGTGCTCCTCACCATCGATCTCACCCAGGCCGTGCTCGACGAGGCCGTGGCGCAGCGGGCGGCGCTGGTGATCGCCTATCACCCGGCCCTCTTCGACGCCATCAAGCGAGTCCACCACGAGAGCGTGCTTTACCGCGCCATCCGCGCCGACGTCGCCGTCTGGTCTCCCCACACCGCGCTCGACGTCGCGCCCGGCGGCACCAATGACGTGCTCGCCGACGCGCTGGGCATGGTCGAGAGGGAGCCTCTCCGCGTCACCGTGGCCGAAGGCGGCAGCGGGATCGGGAGGATTGGAACGCTGACCGAGGCGCCCACGCGCGCCGCGCTGATCGATCGCATCAAGCGCGAGCTCGGCGTCGACGCTGTCCTCGTGGCCGGGCCGCTCGACGGCGTGGTCACCCGCGCTGCGGTGTGCGCCGGCGCGGGTCGCGGCCTCCTCGCCGACGCCATCGCGCGAGAGGCCGACTTCTACCTGACCGGCGAGCTGCCCCACCACGACGCGCTCAAGGCCGCTGCGGCCGGCCTGACGGTGGTGTGCGTCCTCCACTCGAACAGCGAGCGCGCCGCGCTGCGAAGGCTGAAGACCCGGCTCGAGGCCGCGGCGCCGGGCGTCGAGGTCGCGCTCAGCGCGGCCGATCGCGATCCCTTCCTCGTGCGCTGAGCCCCCGGACAGCGCTCTCACAGGCTGCTCAGGGGCGAGGGCCAGGCCTCGCCCAGCGTCGCCTTGAGCCATTGGGACGCGCTGTTCAAAACCTGGTCGAGCTTCTCCGGATTCCACCTCCCGCGTGGCAACGGCAGCTCGCGTCGCAGGTAGGGCTTCTTCTCGCTCTGCGCCGCGCAGAACCAGGTGAGGGCGCTCGCCTTCTCGAAGATCTCCGATTCCGTCTCGCTGACGCGAAGGTACGCCTCGGCGCGCCGCGCGAGGCTCTGGACTTCGCCGGTCTCCGTCACCACCAAGCGATCCAGCGCGACGATCGCGCCGGGGGCGTCGCCCTGCTCAAGGCACACGTCCGCTGCCTCGACCGCGGCGACGAGCGCGCGCACCGCGAGCTGCTCCAGCGTCCAGGCGTGACCCCCGGCCGCGGTCGCCTCCGCGAGCGGCGTAGTGAGCGCGAGGAGCGTCGTCAGCTCACAGTTCCCGCCTTCGCAGGCGGCGCCACGCTCGAGCACGCGACGGGCTTGCTCCGTCTTGCCGAGGTTCAGGAGCGCCAGCCCGAGCAGGTGGTGCAGGTGCTGCGCCGTCCCTCCGTCGAGCCCGCTCGGATCCACCGACAGGAGCAGGTCGACCACCCCGTGCCACCGCCCCACCTCCGCGAGAGGGCTCGCCTCGCTCACGCGAACCTCGGGATGATCGGGGTACTTTTTGCTGGTCCATTTGCTGACCACCAGCGCTTCGTTCGGCTCGCGGATCTGGCGGAGGGCGAAGGTCATGTCGATGAGCTTCCCCACCTCACCTTCTTGATCCATCGCCTGCCATCGGCGCAACCACCCCGCGCGCGGCTCGTGCTGCATCGCTGCCACCAGGGCCTTCACCGCGGCCCCGCGCACCCCCGTGGGCTTCTCGCAGCGCCTCGACACGGTGTACATGGACTTGACGTGGATGACGCCGATCCGCGGCACGGGTCGAAACTTGGGGGGCTCGGGCCCGAGCTCGATCACCTCGAAGCCGTCGTCGCTGGGGATGAGCGCGACCACCCCGGAGCCCTGGCTGCTCTGCATCAACACCGCGTGCGGCGAGATCGACTCGCAGTAGAGCTGCTCGAGCGAGGGGAGCTGTGCCTCGGCGCCAAGCGTGGCCTCCGGCGCCCGGGGATCGGCGTCTTTGATCCGGAAAGCGCGGAGCTCGTTGGTGTCGCTCTTGTCGTCGCCGAGGTGGCTCCAGAGGTAGAGGAGACCCGAGGTTGGATCGGCGATCGCCGCGCAATCCACCCCGCTGGGCCCGTCGATGAGCTGCTCCGGCGACCTGCCGACGCCGGGCGTGAAGGTGCTCCACCGGACCAGGAAATCCTCGCCCTTGGGGAAGGATTCGAGGCTGAAGATCACGATCCGTTCGCTCTGCGGATCGACGACGACCCCCCAGGGGATCGCATGGACCGCCAACTTCCCGCCCCGGAGCAGCGCGCCGCGCCCGTCATGGAAGACGAGGGTCTCTTCGTCGTAGCTCACGATGCCCACCAGCGGCTCGTTGCGCGCGCGGAGGAACGCGAGGTACATGCGGCCCTCGGAGTCCGCGACCTCGCGGACGATCCGTCGCCGAGCGAGATCGACGATCTGAACCGTGCGCTTGCGCACGCGGGCGCTCTGAACGATTCGCCACAGGAGCCGGGTACCCGGGATGAGGACGGCGTCGTCGATGTTCTCCATGTGAACGGAGAGGTCGACATCATCCCTGATGTAGGCGAGCTCCGACATCGTTTCGCCCCGCTCCCAGCCCGGGGTCTCGTACCAGTTGAGGATGGTCCCGTCGGCGAGATCGAGCTCGAGCACAGCGCCGAGCTTGCCCACCACGACGAGGCGATCCCCGTCTACCTGGATGCCCAGCACCTTGAGCGGAAACGGCGTTCTCAGCAGGATGCGCGCCTGCTCATGCCGCGAGGCGAGATCGATCACGGTCACGAAGACCCACGGGCCCCATGTCTGGACCAGGGGAACGACGTGGCTCCCGGGCCGGAGCACACGCGGCACGCCGCTCAAGCTCTCCAGGTTGAGGTGCCGCAGCGAGGTCACCGGCCTCCGCGTGGTGTCGACGCGGACGCGGAACGCTTTGCGGACGTCGGCCTCGACCTCGATCCGGATCGCCGCCCAGCGCGCGCGCGCCGTCTCGTCGACGCGCGTGAGGAGCGTGTCGACGGTGTCGCGCGCTCGCAGGAGCGCGCCCTCGCTCCGCCGCTGCTCGTAGGTCGCGACCAGGATTTTCTCCTGCTGCGCGCGCGCGATCTGCGCCCGAAGCGCCTCGGAGCGGGCCCGATCCGGCTCGTCGAGGTCGCCCTCGATCTCGGCCGCGAGCAGCGCCTCGGCGCGCTCGACGGCGCCGGCCTCGAAGTAGGCGCGCGCCTCTTCCACGCGCCGCTCTGCGGCCTCGCGCCGGAGCACGCCGAGGCGGGCGCGCGCGTCGCGCTCGATCTCCGCGCGGCGCCCGACGCCTTGAAGAGCGCGGGCGTGCTCGTCGATCTTGTCGAGCGCCGCCTGGGGCGCCGAGAGGACCAGCGCGCCCGCGCGCTCGAGATCGAGGACAGCGAGCGCCGCCGCGCGGGGCCGCTCGCTGGGGGCGATCTCCGCGAGCCAGCCGAGGTGGGGCAGGTCCGCCCGCGCGCGCACGCGGCCGCGCAGGGGCTCGCCGAGCGCGAGGTAGGCGAGGAGGCCGGGCAAGCGATCGCTCGCGTCGAGCAGCGCGATGACCTTCTCCACCTGCGCGTGCTCGTCACGATCGCGGAGCGTCGCCTCGATCTGCGCGACGCGCTCGCGGGCATGCGCGGCCTCTGCGCCCCGAGGGCCCGCCGCGAGCGCCAGGCGCAGCAGCGAGAGCGCGAGGGTGAGCTCCGCGCGCGCTGACGCCTCGTCGGCCTCGGCGAGGAGCCGCTGGACCTGCGTCGCCTTGTGGATCTCCTCGATCGCCCGCAGCGCCCGGCGGCCGACCGCGCTGTCGGGAAAGCGCGCGAGGAGCGCCCGCGCGCGGGCCTCGGCGTCCTCGACCTGACCGCCGTCGAGGAGCCGCGTCAGCGCCTCTTCGAGCGGCGAACGCTCCTCGGCGCGACGCGCAGCGAGGGCCGCTTCGAGGCCGTGAAGATCGGGGTGGATCGGATCGCGCTCGC
>Ga0209181_10003702_pt1 | contig 23312 bp, 18 predicted proteins | sample MAT05_FD_187208 | JGI IMG/M metagenome (GOLD analysis project Ga0209181, IMG submission 187208) | Freshwater microbial communities from Lake Fryxell liftoff mats and glacier meltwater in Antarctica - MAT-05 (SPAdes) (version 2) | ecosystem: Environmental > Aquatic > Freshwater > Ice > Liftoff...
ATGGAGACCGATCGCGATGACCTGGTCCGTGTGCTCACCGAGCGCGCGATCCACGCGGCGGGCGTGATCGAGGATGGCAGCACCTCGACCAAGGCCGACGGAACGCCGCGCACCTTCCGTGGTCGTGACGGCTCGGAACATCCGATTCCCAATCTCGAAGTGGCGATCCGCGACTCGCTGGTCACAGCCTTCGGGCTCGACACGCCGGAGCACGCGCTCGCCTTCCTCGATGGGCTCGGCGAGCTGCCGGCGAACGGCGAGAAGCTGGTCGCGTTCGCGCGGCCGGAACTACCCGAATATTACGACGGCGACATGGAGCTGACGGTCGAGATCGATCGCGGCGACGTCTGGTACGAGTTCCCTTACGACGATCTCGGGCAGGAGCGCGCGCAGAGCATGGAGCGCCGCCCGCACACGACGATCTTCACGAAGTATGGCGAGCAACGCATCCCGCTCGCGCGCTTCGGCACGACCATCGGCGGCTGGCGGAGCGAGTTCATCGAGGGCCAAGAGTGGTGGAAATACAAGGGCTCGCCCGCTGGTCCCGTAGTGTGGACGGAGATCGTCGCAGCGCCTGTGTGGCTGCCGCCCGAGAGCTCGCCGCCGCGCGGTCTGCTCGAGCGCAATCCGCATCGTCGACGCGCGGGTGAGAAGCCGTACGTCGTCAACGTGCACGAGACCGGACCGAGCTACGCGTCGGCGTACGGGCTGGTGGCCGCCTATCACCACACGTTCCGCGAGAACGATGATGGCGGCGTGCGCGTCTACGGCGACGAGGGCATCCGCTCGCACGGCTCGGTCGACTACATGAGCATCATGCGGCGGCACTCGCACGGCTGTCATCGCCTGCACAATCACATCGCGGTGCGGCTGATGAGCTTCGTGCTCGCGCATCGGCATCATCGCCGCGTGGGTATGCAGCGCGTGAACTTCGAGCGCGAGATCGAGCACGAGGGCGAGACCTACAACCTCGAGGTGCGCGAGGGCGGCTACGTGTTCGAGCTCGAGCGTCCGCTGCACGTGCAGGTGCTCGAGGGGCGCATTCGCGGCAGCGTGCGCTCGCCGCTCGAGTTCGCGATCCCGAAGTTCGATACGGTGCGCGGCGGCTACGTGCTGCCCGACGGTGGCGCGGTGTTGGTGCGCGGCAACCAGCTCGTCCCGACGACGCTCGCGCCGCCCGACGCTGGCGCATATTCGACGGACGGCGGCGTGCCGCTGCCGACGCCGGGCCTCGACGCTGGCGCGTGGGGCACGGCGCGATGAACGGCGCCTCGCGGCGCGCGCAGCCATGAGCTACGGAGGCGCGTCGGACGATGACGCCTCGCTGCGTCCAAGCCACGGCGGGCGCGTGTTGCTCGCGCTCGATCGCGTCGACACGACCCACGCGCACTACACCGTCGCGCTCGCCGAGCCACAGGGCGTGATGCGCGGCACAGCGCAGATCGCGCTCGACGCCGCCATCGGCGCGGAGCCCGCTGTGATGCTCGACGTCCGCGGCGAGGCCTCCGACTGGCTGCGCGCGCAAGCGAAGCGCTTTCTCGTGACGCTCGCGAAGGACTGCCGCGGCGAGAGCGCGGAGCCTTGGCCCGCGCGCATTTTGCGCTGGCGCGCGCCGCGCTGAACGCCGGTCGCGCGGCCGCGTCACCTCCGCCCGCGCGCCGACTTCGTGTACGCTCGCGCACATGCTGCACCGCCGTTCGCTCGCTTCTGCGCTCGCTTCTGCGCTCGCTCTCGCGCTTGTCGTGCTGTCACTCGCGGCCTGCATCGGCAGCCGCGGACCGACGCGCGAGAGCTTCCGCTTCGACGCGTCCGTCGGCCCGCTGCCTGACGGGGCGTTGCCTGATCGCTTCGTCCCGCCGGACGGCCTCGTGCCGCCGCCCGATACCGGCGTCGAGTGCAGCGGCGCGCTCTCGTCGTGCGACGGAGTGTGCGTCGATCGGCGCAGCGATCCGGCAAACTGCGGCGCGTGCGGGACCCGCTGCGACGATGGCGAGTTCTGCAGCGAGGGCCGCTGCGGCGATACCTGTCCCGCGCCGCTCGATCGCTGCGGCAGCGCGTGCATCGACACCAACGTCGATCCGCGCAACTGCGGCGGCTGCGGCGAGATGTGTGAACTGGGCGAGGTCTGCGCCGCCGGTACATGTGCGCTCGAGTGCCCGCCGGGTACGACCAACTGCTCGTCCGCGTGCGTCGACACCACGACCAACACCGCGAACTGCGGCGGCTGTGGCAGCCCGTGCGCGACCGGCAGCGTGTGTCGCAGGTCGAGCTGCATCCCAGTGCGCGACCTGACCGACAGTGACTCCGACGGCATCGCCGATATCGACGAGGGGCGCGACGCGCCCGGTGGCGCACCGGACACCGATGGCGACGGCCGCCCGGACTACATGGACGACGACTCCGACGGCGACGGCGTCCTCGATCGCAGCGAGGCCGGCGACACGGATCCCGGCACCACGCCCGTCGACAGCGATCGCGATGGCCGCCCCGACTACCGCGACCTCGACTCCGACAACGACGGGCTCACCGACCGCGACGAGGCGATGCGCGGCTGTCTCGACCTCACGCGCTCCGACACCGACGGCGACGGACAGAGCGATCTCGCCGAGACGACCGCCGGCACCGATCCGTGCGATCCGACCTCGCGCATCCCCGAGTTCTATTTCGTGCTGCCGACCGACGATCCCGGTGGCGAGGCCGCGAATACGCTGACCTTCGACACGAACATCCGCATCGCCGATGTCGCGATCAGCGTCGACACGACCGGCTCGATGGGCGAGGAGATCAACAACCTGCAGGCGTCGCTCGGCACCACCATCATCCCCGGCGTGCGCGCGGCGATCCCCGACAGCGCGTTCGGCGTAAACGAGTTCGAGGACTTCCCGGTGACGCCGTTCGGCTCGAACGACTGCGGCGGCACGCCCGATCGGCCGTTCCGTTTGCTGCAGCAGATCACCTCGGCGGATATGCGCGTGCAAGCGGCGCTCAATCGCCTCGACATGCCGCTCGGCTGTGGCGGCGATCTGCCGGAGTCGATCTTCGAGGGCCTGTTCCAGATCGCGGCGGGCGACGGAATTACGTTCCCTGGTGGCAGCGTGCCCGCGTTCGTTCCCGATCCGACGACGCCCGGCGGCGGCACGATCGGCGGCGTCGGCTTCCGCGATGGCGCGCTGCCGATCATCATCTTCGTCACCGACGATATCCCGCACACGCCGGCCGAATATCTCGCGCGCGGCGTGATGGGCGCGCACTCGCGCGACGACGTCGTGACCGCGCTCACCAGCATCCGCGCACGGCTCATCGGCGTCGCGTCGCGCTCCGTGGCGCGTGCGCCGCTCGAAGATCTCGCGGTGGCCACCGGCGCCGTCACGCCGCCCGACGCGCGCGGCTTCTGCGCCACCGGCGTCGACGGTCGCGATGTGCGGCCGGTCCCCGGCCTCGACGGAATGAACACTTGCCCGCTCGTCTTCGATGCGCGCTCGAACGGCTCGGGCCTGTCGGCGACGCTGGTCGACGCGGTCAACACGCTGGTCACGGGCATCGAGCTCGACACCGTGTCGATTCGCATCCTCGACGATCCGAACGGCTTCGTGAAGGCGACCATCCCGCGCAGCGCGCGCCCGCCGGCTGGTGCGCCTGCGCCCACCGTCGCCGATCTCGACGGCGACACCGTGTTCGACTCGTTCGTCAACGTCACGCCGGGCACCGTCGTGACGTTCACCGTCACCGCGTACAACGACTCAGTGCCGCAGACGGATGTCGATCAGGTCTTCACCGTGCGCCTGCAAGTCATCGGGGATGGCGTGACCGTGCTCGACGAGAAGCCGGTCATCATCGTCGTGCCGAGGCGCGGCGCGTGAGGCGACACGTCGCCATGTCGATCCTCGCGATCGGCGTAGCGCTCGCCGCAAGCGGAGCACGCGCAGAGATCCGCGAGGTGCGCGCCCGGCTCCCGGCGATGCCGGGGCCGACGGGCGCCGAGCGGATCTGCGAGAAGCGAATGATCGCGCCGCGCACCGAGGGCGCGGCCGGCTGCTTCATCGACGAGCGCGTCACGCAGTCGCCAGGCGTGCTGCGCTATCCGTGCGAAGGCAGCGGCTGGGTGAAGGCGGTGTTCGGCGCCGCCGTGTTCCTCGGCCGGCTCGACGCCGGCAACGTCGACCTCGTACTCGGCACCGAGTTCGATTTCTCCGATGGCTGCGTCTGGTCCACCGAGCAGCACCTGCGCGGCGCGGTGTCGTCGTCTGCGCTCAACTACACGTACAGCGAGGCGCCCAAGCCAGGTCAGCGCGGCTGCTCGACGCCATGCAGCGCGCGCGCACGCGTCACGTTCCAGTAGAGCGTGCGCCTCACGAGCGTGTGATCGTTGCGCGGCTTCAGCGCAGGCGCGACAAGCCGCCCATCCGCCACGGGCTCATCGCCGCAGCGCCGCTCGCGCTCGGCGCCGCGCCCGCGCCGCTTCGTGCCGCGTGGTGATCGCGTAGCGCCTGCGCGACCGCTGCGCCGATCGCGATGGCGTCGGCGTCGCTGCTCTGCACGTGTCCGCCGACGAGCAGCGCGTCCTTGTGCCGATCGATGAAGCCGGTGTCGTACTCGCCGCGCACGAAGTCGGGCTGCTCGAACAGCGCGAGATGAAACGGCAGGTTGGTCTTGATGCCGGTGACCACGTATTCCGAGAGCGCGCGCTTCATCTTGGCGACCGCGCGCGGGCGGTCCTGCGCCCAGACGCACAGCTTGCTGATGAGCGGATCGTAGAAGCTCGACACCTCATAGCCTTCGTAGGCGCCAGAGTCGTCGCGGATCCCGGGGCCGGCGGGGACGCGCAGCGTGTCGATGCGGCCGGGGCTCGGCATGAAGTTCGTCGCCGGATCTTCAGCGTAGATGCGGCACTGGATCGCGTGGCCGTGGCGGCGCACGTCGCTCTGCGCGTAGCCAAGCGGCTCGCCGCGCGCGATGCGCACCATCTCCGCGACCAAATCCGTCTGCGTGATCAGCTCCGTGACTGGATGCTCCACCTGCAGGCGCGTGTTCATCTCGAGGAAGTAGAATTCGCCGCTCTCGGACAGCAGGAACTCGCACGTCCCCGCGGAGTAATAGCCGACGGCCTTCGCGGCGCGCACGGCGACCTCGCCCATCTTCGCGATGAGCTCAGGCGTCGCCTTGATCGCGGGCGTCGGCGTCTCTTCGACGACCTTCTGATGCCGGCGCTGGATCGAGCAGTCGCGCTCGAAGTAGTGGACTGTGTTGCCGTGCTGATCGCCGAGCACCTGGATCTCGACGTGCCGCGGGCGAATCACCGCCTTCTCGAGGTACACCGCGTCATCGCCGAACGCGCTCATCGCTTCGCTGCGCGCGCGCTCGTACGCCGCCGCGAGATCACTCGCCTTCTCGACGAGGCGCATGCCCTTGCCGCCGCCGCCGTTCGCGGCCTTGAGCATCACCGGAAAGCCGACGCGCTCGGCCTCGCGCGCGAGCTCTTCGACCGAGCCCGCCGACTGAACGCCCGGCACCACCGGCACGCCCGCCGCGATCATCTTCTCGCGCGCGGCCGTCTTGCTGCCCATCGCGATCATCGCGCTCGGATCCGGGCCGATGAAGATCAGCCCGGCGTCTTTGCACGCCTGCGCGAACTGCGGCTTCTCGCTCAGAAAGCCGTAGCCCGGATGCACCGCTTGCGCGCCGGTCTTCTTGCACGCGTCGATCAAGCGCTCGCTGAGGAGGTAGCTCTGCGCGCTCGGCGCCGGGCCGATGTGCACCGCCTCGTCGGCGAAGCGCACGTGTGGCGCGCTGCGATCCGCGTCGCTGTAGACCGCCACCGAGCGCAGCCCGAGCTCGCGCAGCGTGCGTAGAATGCGCACCGCGATCTCGCCGCGGTTCGCGACCAGCACCTTCGTGAACATCGTCAGTCCTCTTTCTGCGTGCTGCTTACTGCCTGCCGCTTACTTCTTGTTCGAGCGCGGCGACGCGGTGCGCGGATTGCCGCGCTTGCGGCCTGCGCCGCGCTTGCCGGTCGCGCTGTCGAGGCTCGCGGTGACCTCGTCGCGCGCGGCACCTGTGGCATCAATGACGACGGTGAACACCAACGTGTCGCCCTCGGCGAGCGGCGTCGGCAGCGACGCGCGCGGGAACGTGACCTCTTTGCCGTCGATGTCGAGCACCGCAGCGCTCTTCTCCAACCGCTCCACCGTCGCACGCAGGGTCTTTTTCACGGGCATCCTCGGAGGACACCAGACGCGCGCCGCGAATGCAACGTCGTTGCGCCGAATCGCCTCTGTTCGGCGCGCCGGGCGGTCAGCCGCGCAGGACCGAAGCCATCGTTCGCCGCTCGCCGGCGCAGCGCTCCAGCTTGATGCTGGCTTGCTGCGCGTTGACCGCCCCGCGACGACGATCCGTCTCGAAGAAGCTTGGAACGCGGGTGCTGGTGTCGATGTGCAGATGGGGCGTGTCGTACATGTGCGTATTGTCGCCAGGCCCTCGCGGGAATCGCAAAAAAGCTGCGTTCGCCGGCGGATGTTGCAATGCGCGTCAAAGCGCTATCGGTCGACGAAAATTGTATCGTCTCGCCAGGAGGCTTCATGACGACACGCAGAGAGGTTCTGTTCGCGCTGGGCGCCCTTGCGCTGCTGCCGGCCTGCGGTGGTGACGACACACCGACGCCCGGGACCGACGCCGGTCGCGACACCGGCACGCCTCCCGTCGACCTCGGTGGAGGTGGCTCGTGCGCTGCGGTGACGAGCCGCATCGACGCGAATCACGGCCACGTCCTCGCGGTGCCGGCGGCGGACATCGCCGCGGGCACCGCGCAGACGTACGGCATCATGGGCTCGAGCGGACACACGCACTCGGTGACGCTCTCCGCTACCGACTTCGCGTCACTGCAGAGCGACGGCATGGTGGTCGTCACGTCGACGACCAGTAGCGCACACATGCACGCGATCACGGTGACCTGCGCCTGAGCGAGAATCGGGCCGAAGGAGCGCGCCGCGCGCGCGAGAGAAAACGCGGCGGCGAGCGGCGTCAGGGCTCGACGCTGCTGCTGTTCTGCGGCTCGGCGATCTCGCGCACGATGAAGTCTGCGCCGTTGTCTCCGGAGTCGCGGCCGTTGCCGCTGAACGCGTCGGTGCCGCCTGTGGCCATCGACGTCGGGGTGCTCGTCGCGAACGCCTTGCGCTCGCGCGACTGCGTTCCAGTGAGCCCCGCTGGCGCGGGCGTCCCCTCGGGCTCGATCGCCGTGCCGTAGCCGCAGCGATCGAGCTCTGCGCCGTCGGTCGTGATGAGCCGCACGTGGCCGCCGGTGCCGGCGAGCACGCTGGTGAACGCGAGCGGAACGTCCGGCATCGCTGCGCCCGAATACGTGCTCCCGCCGACGAGATAAAAGCGGCGCGCGCCGATGATGGTACCCGGCGCGAGCGCTTCGACGAGCGTGTAGGCAGCGCCCGTGGCCGAGCGGTACTCGATGCGCAGACCGCTCGCGTCGTACGCAACGCCGCCGGCGTTGTAGATCTCGATGAACTCGTCGCCCGCGCCGCCAGGTCCGCCGGAAGTGATCTCGGAGAGCACGAGCCGCGCACCGAGGGGCGTGCCGAAGTCGACGCCGAGGTCGCGGCGCCCCATGTCGACGCCGAGATCGGGGCGTCCCATGTCGACGCCGAGATCGGGGCGTCCCATGTCGACGCCGAGATCCGGCTGGCCGAGATCGAAGTCGGCGCCCGCATCGTCGGTGCCTGCGTCGTCGAGGCTGCCCGCGTCGACGTTTCCGAGATCGACCACGCCCAGATCCGCGCCACCGAGGTCGAGCGCGCCCGCGTCAGCGGCAAGACACTGGCCGGCAACTGAGCAAGTCGCGCCGGCGCCGAGCATCGCTTCGCAGTCGGCGTTGGTGCTGCACTCGCGCGCAGTGGGCCGGCGCGGCGCGCCGCACGCGGCGAGAGTGACGCAGAGGAAGGAGAAGCAGCGGCTGAAATTCACGGCCGCAAAATGATGCCGCGGAGCCCCTGCTGTCAATGCGCGGCGCGCGAGCGATGGCCTCAGCCGAGCAGCGCCTCGGGCCCGACGATTCGCCCGGCGATCGCGCTCGCGGCGATGGTGAACGGAGACGCGAGGTACACCTTTCCCGGACCGCTGCGGCCGGGGAAATTGCGGTTGATCGCGCTCACCGTGATTTGCTCCTTGGTCGTCGAAGCGCCGGGGCCTGCGTTGATGCACGCGCCGCACGACGGATTGATCAGCTCGACGCCAGCGCTCGTGAAGAGCTCGACGTAGCCCTTCTTCTCGGCGTAGCGCCGGATCTCCTGCGAGCCGAACTGGATGAACGCAGTGACGCCGGCGGCGACGCGAAGACCCTTCGCGGTCGCCGCGCCGATGACCTCCGCGTACATGTCCATGTCGGTCTTCTTGCCGCCGGTACACGAGCCGCCGTACGCGATGTCGATCTTCACGTCCGAAGGGATCTGCGCGAGCGGCACGCCGTTGCGCGGATCGCCCGGCGTCGCGACCATCGGCGTCACCGCGCTCAGGTCGACGTGGAAGGTCTCGAGGTACTCCGCCTCGGCGTCGCTCTTCACGAGCGTTTTGGCGAGCGCCGCGCGGTCGAGTCCCTTGCGCATCGACATGAGGTAATCGAGCACGAGATCATCCGCTTCGAGGATGCCGGTGAAGCCGCCCGCCTCGACGGCCATGTTGGTCAGCGTCGAGCGCTCGTCGAGCGGCATCGCGCGCATGCCGTCGCCGGCGAATTCGAGCACGCGACCGATGCCGTTGCTGGTGCGAAAGAACGGCTGCGCGAGCAGGTACAACATCACGTCCTTTGCCGCGACGCCGTGCCGCATGCGACCACCGAGCACGAAGCGCACGGTCTCCGGCACGCGCACGCGCACGTCGCGGGTGAACCACGCGTTCGCCATGTCGGTGCTGCCGACGCCGAACGCAAAGCAGCCGAGCGCGCCGGCCATGCAGGTGTGTGAGTCCGTGCCGGCGACCACCTGTCCAGGCAGCGCGAGATCTTCGATCACGGCGTTGTGGCAGATCGCCTCCGAGCCGCCGCGCTCGTTCTCGCCGTAGAGCTTGAGCTGGTGCCGCTCGGCGAACGCCTTCTGCGTCGTCGCGAGCCCGTTCGCGTTGTCGAGCAAGCCCATCTTGCGCTTCTCTTCCGGCATCACGTCGGCGAGGTAAGTCAGGTGATCGCGGAACGTGAACACCGACTCGGGCTCTTGCACCGTCGCGTCTTCACCAAAGCCCGCACGAAACAGCGAGTCCGCCATCGGCGTCACGTACTCGTGCGAGAAGCGCACATCGGTACGCACGAACAGGGCGTCGCCGGGCTTCACGAACGGCACGCCGACCTTGCCGGTCTGCGCGTCGACGATCGCGTGCGCGGCGATGATCTTTTCGACCATCGTCATCGCGCGCGGCCCGGTCTCGATCGGCGGCGGTGTCACCGCGCCGCGCAGCCGCAGCTTGTTGTACTCGAACAGGCCACCGGCCCGGACGATGTCCGCGCTGATCGTGTCGAGGCCCGCGGTGAACTCGCTCATCGCGATCGCCTCGCCAGCCAAGATGCGCGGGATGAGGCCGAAATCGGTGCTCGTGAGCAGGCCGATGTTTTGCGAGTTCTGTTTGTAGATCTTCTCGATGCTGCGCGCGATCACCAGCTTCGCGCCAGCGACGAGCTCGCTGTACGGCGCGGTCTCGCGCGACGAGCCGCAGCCCTTCGACAGGCCGCTGACGATGACGTCGAAGCCGCCGTTCTTCAGCGTGTCCTTGGCGAACAGTCCACCGCGCAGCCCGACCAGCGAGAACCGACCGAGCGTCTCGTCGTAGTAGAAGCAGACCCAGCCCGGCGTGATCTCGTCGGTCGAGATGTTGTCGATGAGCTTGCGCTCCGGGTCGAACGGCAGGTCCTCTCCCGCGAGCTGTTGCTTCAGGAGCTCCGCGTCCTCGGTCAAATAGAGGACGCGTCCTCGGAAGCGAATGGCGGTGTCGTCGGCGGAGGTCTCGCGCTGCATCGATTCAGTCTCTACCGCGTGACGCGCCAGTCACAAGCCATGCGAACACCGGAACCTCGCTGCGCAGATCTCGTGAGTGAGCTTCGTCACGCAGCGCGCACGATGTGTGCGACGCGATGCGTCGGGACGCGGATCCGCGTGGCGGTCGTGGCCGGCAGAACGACACGATCCTCAATCGGATCCCCGAGCTCGATCTCGACGGCCTCCGCTGAACGGCTTAGAACGCCCCGATGACTGCTCTCACGCTGCGCAAGCACGCACGCTTTCCAGGCGTGTCCGGGCCGGTGCTCGTCGTCGTGATGGATGGTGTCGGCATCGGTCAGCACGATGCGGGCGACGCGGTCTGGCTGGCGCGCACGCCGGCGCTGCGCTGGCTTGCAAAGCACACGCTGACGACGAGCCTGCGCGCGCATGGCCGCGCCGTCGGGCTGCCGAGCGACGACGACATGGGCAACAGCGAGGTCGGGCACAACGCGCTCGGCGCTGGGCGCATTTTCGATCAGGGCGCGAAGCTCGTCAGCGAGGCGATCGCATCGGGCGCGTTGTGGATGGGCGCGGAGTGGCAGCGCGTGACCGGTCGCGTGCGCGCGAGCGGCGCTTCGCTGCACTTCATCGGCCTCTTGTCCGACGGCAACGTGCACAGCCACGAAGATCACCTGCACGCGATGCTGCGGCGCGCGAACGACGAAGGCGTGCGCAGCGTCCGCGTGCACGTCTTGCTCGACGGGCGCGACGTTTCGGCGACCAGTGAGCCGCGCTTCATCGACGCGCTCGAGCTGGTGCTCGCGGCGATCAACGCGCGCGGCGATCGCGACTACCGCATCGCGAGCGGCGGCGGGCGGATGGCGATCACGATGGATCGCTACGGCGCGGATTGGCGCATGGTGGAGCGCGGCTGGAACCTCCACGTACACGGTCGCGGGCGCGGCTTTCGCAGCGCGCGTGAGGCGGTCGCGACGCTGCGGGCGGAGAGCCCGGGCATCGGCGATCAGAACCTGCCGCCGTTCGTCATCGTCGAGAACGGCGCGCCGATCGGACCGGTGCGCGACGGTTCGGCCGTCGTGTTCTTCAACTACCGCGGCGATCGCGCGATCGAGATCACCCGCGCGTTCGAGGACGATCATCTGCCCGCGTTCGATCGCGGCGCGCGCCCCGATGTCGCGTACGCCGGCATGATGCAATACGACGGCGACCTGCTGCTGCCGAAGCACTTTCTCGTCGCGCCGCCGACCATCGAGCGCACCAGCGGCGAATACCTCGCGCGCGCGGGCGTCACGCAGTTCGCCTGCAGCGAGACGCAGAAATACGGGCATGTGACGTACTTCTGGAACGGCAATCGCTCGGGCAAATTCGACGAGACGCGCGAGACTTACCTCGAGATCCCGAGCGGCACGCTGCCGTTCGAGGAGCGACCGTGGATGAGCGCCGCGGAGATCTGCGACGCGACCATCGCCGCGCTCGTGCACGGTGAGTTTCGCGCGGGGCGCATCAACTTCGCCAACGGCGACATGGTCGGGCACACCGGCGCGCTCGACGCGGCGGTGCTCGCCGTCGAGTCGGTCGATCTGCAGCTCGCGCGCTTGCTGCCAGTGATCGAGAAGCTGCGCGGCGCGCTCGTCGTGACGGCCGATCACGGCAACGCCGACGAGATGTTCGAGCTCGACAAGAAGACCAAGGCGTTTCTCACCGACGCGAGCGGCAACGCGAAGGCGAAGACCTCGCACACGCTGAACGCCGTTCCGTTTCACGTCTATGCGCCGAGCGCGCCAGCGCTCACGCTGACGAGCGGCGCCACGGCGCCCGGCCTGGCGAACGTCGCCGCGACGACGCTGACGCTGCTCGGCTACGAAGCGCCCGAGGACTACGAGCGCTCGCTCGTCGACGTCTGAGAACGCGCCGCAGCGGCCCCGGCTGCAATCGCGGAGACGTTCCGCTGATCGCCGGCGCACCCGTCATGCGCGTGCGGGCTAGGGCGTCGACGTCGCGCCGCTGAGCGGTGCGTTGGCCGGTGGCTGCGCGGTCGCGCCCGTCTCCGGCGCCTGCGGGATCGCGCCGGGCTCGACCGGCTCGAGCTCGCGCGCGTTCACCATCCCGCGCACCGCCACGTCGTCGTCCACCGCGACGAACACATCGACCTCGCCGTCGGGCGTGCGCCGCATCTCGCGCGCCCAGCCACGATCGCCGAGGCGCCCCACGGTGACGCCATCGAAGCGGATGCGCGCGCGCGTTCGAACGCGCCACAGCGGCATCGTTGCGTCGTTCTGCAGCAGGCGCGGCGGACCCGCGTGCGGCGCCGCGCTCCCGACGAGTAAGTCGACGCTCACGGCGAGATCTTCGGCGTCTGGCGCCTCGAGCGCGCCGCGCACCCAGCCGATCAGGAATGGACCGATGCCGGCGCGCACGGCGGTCCAGTCACCGCGTCGGCGCGCGACCTCGACGGTGAGGCCACGCGTCGCCGCCGGAATCGTCGTGACGACACGCCCGCCTGGCCGATCGAAGAGCTCGACCGCGCGGCCCGCGGGTAGCCGCGCGCGCTCCACTGGGCTCGCAGAAGCCGGTGGCGCTGCGACCATCGCCGCGCCGATTCCGCGCGCCGGGAACGTGCCTTCGAACGGGCCGATGGCGGGCTCGGGCGTCCGTCCGAAGCGCGGCCGCGCCTCGACGATCATCCGTCCACCTTCGGCCGAGCCGCGCACACCGACGACGTCGTTCACCCCAAGCGAGATCGGCGCGCCGCGCAGCTTGCCGCGCCGCTGAACACGGCCCGAGAGCCGCGCCAGCGGCAACCACGCGCGCACCTTGAACGGACCATCGACGCGCACCGGGATCCGATCCCCCTGCGGTGCGCCGACGATGCGCACCTGCACGTTCGCTGCGACGTAGCCGATCGCTGCCGCGCCCGCTTCTGGCCCGTTGAACAGCGACGGGCCGTTGCCCTCCGAGACGAACAACGTCTCGGCCCAGCCTTCTGGAGCGCCCGTCGGCCGCGCGCTCTCCGTCGCACCGCCAGCCCCGCCACACGCGCCGACGAACAGCGAAGCGCACAGCACCGCGCCCCCGCGCCAGAGCCGCGAGCGAGCAGCGAGTGAAGGCGTGGACAGGAGCAGAGAGGCCGGCGGATCGAAGCGCATGGCCCCGTGTGTACCCGGTCCTGACGTCGCTGGCGAGTTCGGGTCGAGTCGCTACGGCGAGATGCGGCGCAGCTTATCCTTTACGGCGAGATGCGGCGCAGCTTGATACCGAGGAAGTCCGCGAGCTTCTGCGCGATCGGCCGAGGCAGATCCGCGACGCGCGCCTCCACCACCGAGCGCGCGCGCGCATGTGGCTCACCCTTGAGCGCGGGGAGCACGATCTCCGTCCAGCGGACGAGCGTCTTCGGATCCGCTTGGCCGAGCGCCAGATCGAGCACCGGTTCGAGTCGCTTCTGGTACGCGACGGAAGCCGAGCAGAGCGCAGCAAACGTGCGCACGAGCCCATCTTTGCCGAGCGGCGACGCCGCCGAGAACGAGTCCGTGAGCAGCTGCAGATGCCGCGCGACACGCGCTGGTGCGAGCCGCGCCATGTGCGGCAGCGCAGCGGCGCAAGTCTGCACGACGCGCGCGTTCTCACCGAGCACGCCGGTCACGAAGCGATCGATGATCGTGACGAGCATCTCTGGCTTGATCGCGAGCACCTCCTCGAGCACGCGCGCGGCCTGCGTGGCCGTCGCCGGGCGGTCGTCGACGAGCTGCGCACCGAGCGTGATGATCTGCGTCGTCTGCAGCTCCGCGACGATCCCAGCGGCCACCGCGCCGGCGCCCGACAGTGCCTTCGGCTCCGCGCCGCTCAGCGTGATGAGCGCGTCGCTCTCCGCACCGTCGCTCTGCGCACCGTCGCTCTGCGCACCGTCGCTCTGCGCACCGTCGCTCGCGCCGGAGTCAGGATCGGCGACCGCGAGCGGCGTCTCCGTGGGCGCGACCGAAGCGGGCTTCGGGATGCCCGGCTTGGCCTCCGCGTTTGGCGCCGGTCTGGCCTCCACTTTTGGTCCCGGCTTCACGTCCGCATTTGGCACTGGCTTGGCCTCCGACTTCACTGCGGGCTTCGGCGTCATCTTGATCGGAGTCGTGGCCCTCGGCGCAGGATTCGCGCGGCGGGCTGTGGAACTGTGGGTCGCACGCGCTCCGCCGGACACGACGCCAGGCTTCTTGCCAGGCGTTTTCGACGCGGTTTTCGGAGCGACTTTCCGGGGCATGAGCGTCCTTCCGCGACGGTGAACCGACCGCGCGGCGCAGGATAGCATCCGCGCAGGCCGTGAGGTGCGTTCGATTGTCGTCACGCGCGCGACACCGTCGTGACACCCTCGGTCGATGGGCTTTGCACGCTCTCTCACACGGCCGATGATCCTCGCTCTCGTCGCGCTTCCGCTGCTCGCTGGATGCGGTGACGACGACACAGCGGTCGAGCCCGACGCGGGCCTGCCCGTGGATGGCGGCGTCGACGCCGACACGCACGACGGTCTGCGCCTGCCCCGCTGCGAAGACACCGAGCCCGTCGGCGCCAGCGATTTCCCCTCGGTCGCCAGCACGCTGATGGCCACGCTCGTGCCGATGGCTCCGCGGCTCACGATGGCCGGCGATCTCAATCCCGCGACCGAAGACGGCGAGGCGCTCTACCGCACGATGGGCTTTGACACGCTCGTGGTCGGCCCTGCGCAAGAGCGCGTCTTGCGCACCGAGCTCGGTGGGGCGGCCGCGCCCGCGACGGGTCGGCGCTCGATCGTGTGGATGGCGCATCTCTCCGATTTCCAGCTCGTCGACGACGAGTCCCCGGTGCGCCTGTCGAGCTTTGACAGCTGGGGTGTTTCGGGTGGGCTGCGCGCTCAAGAGGCGTATCTCCCGCGCGCCGTGTCGGCCATGAGCCGCACCTTCGCGCGCGTCGAGCGCAGTGAGCGCCCGTACGACTTCGCGATCATCACCGGCGACTGCGCCGACAGCGCGCAGAACAACGAGCTGCGCTGGGTCATCGACTTGATGAACGGCGCGCCCGGCCTGCACACCGACTCCGGCGACGACGACGATCCAGTGCCCGGCGCCGACAACGATCCGAAAGACCCGTTCGACCCGGTCGCGTTCCCCGCGCCGTGGCTCTACGTGCCCGGCAACCACGACGTCGAGGTCGTCGGCATCACGTTGATCGACGAGGCCTCGCGCACCGCAGCGACCGGCGCGCGCTCGAGCAGCGGTACGCGCCACTACGACCGCTGGTACGCACCCGCCGCGCGCGGCGCCGTCGTCCCGGATCCTGATCGCGCGCTGATCGATCGCAACGAGATCGTCGCGGCGCTGCGCGCGGACACGGGCACAGGGCCTGGCCCGCCGGGCCACGGCTACACGACGGAACCCGACTTCGACCTCGGCGCGAACTACGCCTACGACGCGATCCCCGGGCTGCTGCGTGTCATCGCGCTCGACACCAGCGACGCGACCGGCGGCTCACACGGCCTCGTGCTGCCGGCCACCATCGACGGCTTCCTGCGCCCTGAGCTCGAGCGCGCGCACGCCGATGGCGTCCTGGTGATGATCGCGTCGCATCACTCGACGACCTCGATGGACGATCGCGAGGCGGAGGCCGGCCCGGTGATCGCGAGCGCGGTCCCGCCCGCGGTTATCGAAGCGCTCGTCGCCTCTTACGAGAACGTCGTCCTCTGGCTCGTCGGGCACGAGCACGACACGCGCGTTCGCGCCGTCGCGGGAGTCGATGCGGCGCACCCTGGCTACTGGGAGATCATGACGCCGGCGATCGCCGACTGGCCGTCTCAGGCGCGCTTCATCGAGCTCGTCGACAATGGCAACGACACGCTGTCGATCTTCGGCACGCTCGTCGACTTCGACACGCAGAGCTGCATGGAGCGCCGCTTCCGTCGCCTGGTGACGACCGAATTCGTCGCTGGCTGGGAGCCGCTCACGCGCACCGCCGCGGAAGAGCAGAACGTCGAGCTCGTGCTGCCGATCCCGCCGGTCGCCGCGGCCGCCGTCGCCGCCGCGCTCGCCGGAGATCGCATCGAGAGCGAGACGACGCTGCGCGGCATGTGAGCGCGATCCGGCGCGCTGCCTTCGACGCCTACATCCGGTCGATCGTCGACAGGCCGAGCAGCGCGAGTCCGCGGCCGAGCTGTCGCTGCGTCATCCAGCACAGCGCGATGCGCGAGGCGCGTGTCGCGCCCTCTGACTTCAGCACCGGGCACGCCTCGTAGAAGCTGCTGTACACGCGCGCGACGGCGTAGAGGTGATCGCAGACGCGATGCGGCTCGCTGCTCTCGGCTGCCGCGTGCACGACATCGCCGAAGCGCGCGAGCTCTTTCGCGAGCGCCAGCTCCTCGGGCGCAACGAGCAGCAGCGCGCCGCTCTCCGTCGCCGGATCGAGCGCGCCTTTGCGGAAAATGCTGCCGATGCGCGCATATGCGTATTGCAGGTAGGGCCCGGAGTTGCCCTTGAACGAGATCATCTTGTCGAAGTCGAACTGATAGTCGCTCAGCCGATTTTGCCGAAGATCGGCGTATTTCACCGCGCCGATACCGACCGCACGCGCGACTTGCTCGAGCTCTTCTTCGGGCACCTCGAGGCCCTCCTCGCGAATGCGAATCGCCGCGCGCGCCTCCGCCTCGTCGAGCAGCGACGCCAGCGTGATCACCTTGCCATCGCGGGTCTTGAGCGGCTTTCCGTCTTCACCGAGCACGGTGCCGAAGCCGACGTGCTCGAGGCGCATCGCGATGCCGAGCTTTCGCGCGACGGCGAACAGCTGCTTGAAGTGCAGACTCTGCCGCACGTCGACGACGTAGACGCTGCGGTCCGCGTGAAAATGATCGCGGCGATACAGCACCGTCGCGACATCCGACGTCGCGTAGCCGAACGCTCCGTCGCGCTTGCGCACCATGAACGGGCTCTTCTCCTTCGCGAGCTCCGGCACATCGTCGAAGAACACGCAGATCGCGCCGTCGTCTTCGCGCGCGATGCCCTGCGTCATCAGCGTCTCGACGACGCCCGGCAGCATCGCGTCGTACGCGCTCTCGCCGAGCCACTGTTCGAACGTCACGCCGAGCCGCGCATACACGAGATCGAGCGCGACGCGCGTCGTCGCGACGAAGCGCTCCCACTGCGCGCGATTCCCTGGGTCACCGCTCTGCAGCTTGGCGAGCTCCGCGCGCGCCTCGTCGGCAAACGCGGTGTCGGTTTTGGCGCGATCGGCGGCGAGCTTGTAGACGCGCTCGAGCTCGGTGATGGCATCGGCGGCGAGCGCATCCTCGCTGCCGAAGTGGCGCATCCCGGCGATCAACATGCCGAACTGCGTGCCCCAGTCGCCGAGATGGTTGTCACCGATCACGCGGTGACCCACGCACCGCTGCAGCGCGATGATCGCCGCACCGATGATGGTCGAGCGCAAGTGCCCAACGTGCATCTGCTTCGCGATGTTCGGGCTGGAGAAGTCGACGACGATCGTCTCCGGGCTCGGCACCGCGGGAACGCCATCGCGCGAAGAATCCCGCACGTCTTCATCGAGGTGCGCGGCGAGCCACTCGGGGCGCAGCGTCAGGTTCACGAAGCCAGGCCCGGCGACCTCCGCGATGGCGATCGCGTCACTCGACAGCAGCGCAGCCGCCACCGGACCTGCGAGCTCGCGCGGCGCTTTGCCGAGCTGCTTGGCGAGCGGCAACACGCCGTTCAGCTGGAAGTCGCCGTGTTTCGCGTTCGTCGATGGGCGCACCATCGCGGGCGCGTCGAGGCCGAGCGCTCCGTGAATGGCCTTCTTGCCGAGGTCTTCGAGAAATTGTTCGAGCCGCATCGTGGGCCGACACGTACGGGAGGGCGGGCTTCGCGTCCAGCAGAGGAAGACACGGACGCCCGACGCACGATCCGCTACGCTCCGCGCAACTTGAGAGGACGACCCGAGTGAAAGCCACGCAGACGATGTGCTCGATGTTCATGGTGGGGCTGGTGCTGCTCGTCGGCTGCGGCGACGACGACGTGGTCGCACCCGTAGACCTCGGCGTGGCCGATCTCGGCGTGGCCGATCTCGGAGCGTCCGATCTCGGGCCGATGGACGCAGGGCGCCGCTGCGCGCAGAACGATGCGGGCGATCCCGTCGTCGACCTCGGCCTCGTCGGTGACCTCGGCCCGGTGACCGAGATCCCCGATAGCGGCCCCGAACCCGACGGCAGCACACCGGGAATGCCGTTCGGCTGCCTCCCGCTCCGGGCCTGCCTCGCCGACGAAGGCGACCCGTCGGAGCTCACCTACGAGACCTTCGCTGCGCCGCTGTTCGAGACCTATTGCACCCGCTGTCACTCCGTCGACAACGTCGGACCGACGGCACGCAATGGCGCGCCCGACAGCATCAACCTCGACGTGCGCGCGAGCGTCTACGCGAACCTCCCGCGCATCCGTCAGGCTGCGGGCGTGCTCAACTTCATGCCATTTACTCCGCCGCGACTGCCGTGTGAGCGCCGCGCGCAGCTGGTCACCTGGATTGACACTGGCGCGCCCTAGCGTTAATACGCGCCCCGGTTACAACACGTTTCGTACTCGTTTTCCGGGGGAGATACTTTCATGAATCAGAAATTGTTCGCGCTCACGGTCGCCGCAGGGCTCCTCGTCGTCGGCTGTGGGGACGATGCCGACACACTGGTAGCAGATGCCGGCTCACGCGATCTCGGCCAGGACATGGCGAGCGCGGCAGACCTGGGCGACAGCTCGCTCGATCTCGGCGCCTCGCCGGACCTCGGCACATCCGGCGATTCGGGTCCCGCGGCGGACGCTGGACCGCTGCCCGTGTCTTGGACTCAGTTTTGCGCCGTGGACGGCCCCGCGCGTGCAACCACCTGCGGCGACGCGCCGGATTCCGTCGCTGATTGTCGCGCGGAAGCGGCGTGCCTCGCACAAGTCACCCGCCCGGAGGTCTTCGCCGCCATACCGGCATGCCTCTCGGCCCGTGCGTGTACCTCGCCCGACGATCCGTGCTTCTCCGCCGCTGGCGTCGGTCTCACTCCGACCGCACTGGCAAGCGCGTTTCGGACGGATTGTCTGGCGAAGCGGAGCGCGTGCCCTCCGGACGAAGTATTCACGGACGATTACTGCTTCTCTGACATCGCCACCGACGAGGTGATTATGAACTTAGACCTGTGCCTCGATGGCACGTGCGCTGCTGCGAGCGATTGCTTCGACGCGGTCATTGAAGCACGCGCGCCGGGCTGTTTCTGATCGCTGCGCGCATTTCCACCGATCGCCGGTCGGCGGCTCGATGTCGCTGATCCGCTGCGCGCGCCCTGGTCGCTGACCGGAGGCGCGCGGCAGCTCAGGCGCCGGCGAAGCCAGCGTCGGGGATGTCGAGCGGGCTGGTGTCGCCCGCTGCGATGATCTTCCCGCTGTTGACGACGCCCGGCAGGACGTTGCGCGCGAAGTAGATGCCGGCGGCCTTCTTGCCGGCGTAGAACGCGGCGTCCGGATGCTCGGCGGCCACGCTCTTGGCCTTCTCGCAGGCGATCGCCGCGCCTTCGAGCAGGAGCCAGCCGACCGCGAGCTCGCTCATCATGTCGAGGAAGCGGTTGGCGACGAGCGGCACGCGCTCCATCTGTCCGCCCTGGAACCACATCAGGAATTGCATCGCCGTCGTCGCGACTGATTCGTGCGCTGCGGTCAGGCTCGCTACCGCTGGCCCAAGCTCTGCGTGGCCCTTGTTCGCTGCGCAGAATTTCGCGATGTCGCCGAGGAACGCCTGCGTGCCTGCGCCGCCGTTCTGGCCGAGCTTGCGCGCGACGAGGTCGAGCGACTGGATGTGGTTCGTGCCCTCGTAGACGGAGAACACCTTGGAGTCGCGGCAGTACTGCTCGACTGGGAAGTCGTGCGTGTAGCCGGCGCCGCCGTAGACCTGGATCGCGGTCTCGCAGATGCGGAACGATTGATCGGAGCTGTAGGCCTTCACGAGCGGCGTGAGCAGATCGATCTGCGACGCGTGGTATGCGGCGCCCTCATCGTCTTTGCCCTTGAGCGATTCGGCGCGATCCTGATGAATCGCGAGCTTGAGGATCAGCACGCGGATGCCCTCCACGCGCGATTTCATGTCGAGCAACATGCGGCGCACGTCCGCGTGCTCGATGATCGCGACGCGCGGCGCGGTCGGATCCTTGAAATTCTTGATCGACGAGCCCTGCTTGCGCTCCTTCGCGTACGCGAGCGCATTCAGATACGCCGTCGACGCGATCGCCAGGCCCTGGATGCCGACGCCGATGCGCGCGAAGTTCATCAGCAGGAACATCTGGCGCATGCCCTGATGCTCCGCGCCGCCGACGAGCTCTCCGATGCAGCTGTCGTCGTCGCCGAACTGCAGCACGCACGTCGCCGAGCCGTTGAGCCCCATCTTGTGCTCGATGCTCGGCACGGTGACGTCGTTACGCTGACCGATGCTGCCGTCTTCATTGACGCGATGCTTCGGCACGATGAACAGCGACAGGCCCTTGGTGCCGGCCATCGCGCCCTCGATGCGCGCGAGCACGAGGTGCACGACGTTCTTCGCGAGGTCGTGATCGCCGCCCGAGATCCAACACTTGGTGCCCTTGATCTTGTACGAGCCGTCCGCTTGCTTGTACGCCGTCGTCGTCGACGCGCCGACGTCCGAGCCCGCCTGCGGCTCCGACAAACACATCGTGCCAGCGAACTCGCCGTTCATCATCCGGCCGGCGAACAGCTTCTTCTGCCGATCGGTGCCGAAGTGCGCGATGACCTCGGCCGCGCCGACCGTCAGCCCCGGGTACATATTCCACGCGGTGTTCGAGCCGCTGAGGAACTCTTCGACCGCTGCGCCGATCACGCGCGGCGCGCCCTGACCGCCGAGCTCCACCGGCGCCGAAAGCGACTTCCAGCCCGCGGCGTAGAGCTTGTCCCACGCCTGCTTGAAGCCAGTCGGCGTCTTCACTTCGCCGTCGACGAGCTTGCAGCCTTCGTAGTCACCGATCGCCGCGTACGGACCGCTCACCTCGCACGCGAAGCGATAGACCTCGTCGATGACGGCGTTCGTCGTCTCTTCGTCCCAGTCGCCGTAGCGACCGGCGAGAAGTTCGGCCAGGCCGAGCTGCTCGAAGAGGACGAACTTGATCTCGCGGAGATCGGCTTTGTAGCGGTTCAGCGGCTGCGGCACACGGTCCTCCTCGATGACTTTCGCGCGGGACTTCGGCGCGGGACTTCGGCGCCGTTGACTCTCGGTCAATGAACGGCGCTTCAGTCAGATCGTGTAGCCCGGCAACGCAGTGCGTCAAGGGGAAGTGAGTGGCGACGTTCGCGTCAGCGCATCGCGATCAGACGAGCGCGCTCTTCAGGAACGCGACGGTGCGCTCCCACGCGAGCGCTGCGCTCGGCGCGTCGTAGGCTTCGGGCCGCGAGTCGTTGAAGAACGCGTGGCCCGCGTCGTAAAAATGCGCGTCGACGGATTTACCCGCGGCCTCGATGCGGGCGACGAGCGCGCGCGCGTCTTCTTCTTTCACGAAGTCGTCCATCTTGCCGAAGTGCGCGAGCACCGGGCCGCTGAGCTTGTCGAGCTCCGGCGAGACCTTTGGGTGAATGCCGTAGAAGTCGACCGTCGCGCCGATGACGTCGGCGTGCGCGCAGCCGGCGAACAGGGCGAGCTGCCCGCCCATGCAGAACCCGACCGCGCCGATCTTCTTCGGCGACACGCCCGGAAGTGCGCGCAGATACTCCGCCGCCGCGCGCAGATCGTTGCTCGTGTGCGCGATGTCGAGCGCCATCAAGCGCCGCCCCGCTTCGTCCGGATGAGTCGTCGACTCGCCGTGATAGAGGTCCGGCGCGAGCGCCAGAAAGCCCGCTTCGGCGAAGCGATCAGCGACTTGCTCGATGTGCGGGACGAGCCCCCACCACTCTTGAATGACGAGAATCCCGGGCCCCGTACCCGAGCTCGGCGTCGCCAAATACCCCGAAGTCTTGTGCCCAGCCGCCCCCTCGAGCGCAATCTTCTCGCCAGTCATCGTTCATCTCCGTCTCTTGTAATGCGGCTGCAGCTGTCGCCGTCTATGTCAGTCAAGAGCTGTCCAAAAACAGGGTAAGAGCGAGCGCGCCCGGAAGAAAAACCGGAGGAATACTCCTGTATTTCGAGGATTTTTTTGAGGACGAAAGCCGCTCCGACCCTGTTTTTCGACAGCTCTTCAGCGCGTGATGTAGGTCGTTCGCGTCACCCGCCCCGACGGATCGAAGCCGACGATGAGCGTCGGTGCGTGGCTGATGCCGCCGGCGGGATCGGTGCCCACTTCGTAGACCCAGTCGTCGGCGTCGAACTCGCGCTCCAAGCACAGCGGGAACTCGCTGCAGTCGCGACCGCGGCCGATCTTCGCCGTCACTTCGTCGCGGCGCAGCCCTTCGAGCGCGCGCTCCTCGACGACCTCCATCACCAGATCGTTGTGTGTCTGTCGATCGCCTGGGGTCGTGACTGGCAGCGTTATCGCGGTGCGCAGCTCCGAGAGCATCGAGTCGTGGTTCGCGGCGGCGGCGCCACTACAAGCCGCGAGCGTCAGAGTGCCGATGAAGATGCAGAGGGCGAACAGCGCGTGACCGGAGCGAGGCGTTCGGAGCGTCATGCGCGGCATCCTACAGCGCCTGCGCGCGCGCGTGCGCCCTGACGCGCGGGCACTCCGGATCGGGAGCCCATGGCGTCGTGCCGATCGCAGCCGCGACGATGCGACAGCCCCCGCGGCAGCTCGCGCGGAACGTGCACGACGCACACGGCTCCGGCAGCGTCGTTTGATAGTCGCGGAACTGCGCGAGCACCGCGTCGTCGTGCCACGCACGATCGAGTGAGGCGCTCTCGGGCGGCGCCTCCGGCAGCGCGCTGCGCTCACCGCTTTGCCAGAAGCTGCACGGCGCCGCGCGGCCGTCTGCGCGCACCGCGAGCAGCGAACGCCCGGCCTCGCAGCCCATCACGCCGTACGCGCGCACGTCTTCTGGCGTCGTGCGGCCAGAGCCCGCGAGGAACGGCAGCAAGGCGCAGTCGATGCGCACGGCGAGGCTGCGGGTCTCCGAGAGCCGCGCCAGCACGTCGCCGAACGCATCGATCTGCGCCTCGTCGAGCCGACGCGTCAGGTACTCGAGCCGCCCGCGTCCGGAGGGCTTGAGGCGCAGCAGCTGCAGCTCGACGCAGCCGAGCGCCTCGACGTGCGCTGCGGTCGCCTCGAGGTGCGGGAAGCTCTCGCGCGTCATCACCGTGTTCGCGCCGACTGGCACGCCCGCCGCGCGCAGCAGCGCGATCGCGCGCTCCGCGAGATGTGCGCCGTCG